>ERZ1034842.33-NODE-33-length-88307-cov-62.131079_pt1 | contig 88307 bp, 132 predicted proteins | sample MGYA00520634_ERZ1034842 | MGnify/ENA primary metagenome ERZ1034842 (study PRJEB33766, sample SAMN09781734) | gut metagenome | biome: gut microbiome | host: Homo sapiens | place: Madagascar | study: EMG produced TPA metagenomics assembly of the PRJNA485056 data set... | reverse complement strand
ATCTTATATCTTGTAGTGTGTATGTGTTATAGTAAAGTATATATTAAATCTACTTAAAAAGTAAAGGAGGATTACACTTGGCAGAAGGTGAAAAACTCAAGAAGAAGCCATACCAAGTTCCTGACCTGGAACCGGGGGACAATACCAAGTACATCAACCATTCCCTGACCATCATGAAGTGGGACAAGCCTGATATGGACAGCTTGGAAGCGGTGCAGCAGAGGTGCTTCGACTATTTCAGCCTGTGCGCGGAAAATGACATGAAGCCGACTTTTGCAGGGTTCGCTTTGGCGTTCGGTGTGGACAGAATGACCATGTGGAGATGGTGTAATAATCACCCGGAAGGGAGGAAATTAAGCAACTCTACTCGTGACACCATCAAAAAAGCACGGGATTTAATCAACGCTCAGATGGAGGATTTCATGCAAAATGGCAAAATTAACCCAGTTGCCGGAATTTTTTTGATGAAAAACAATATGAACTACACAGACCAGCAGGAAGTGGTTTTGAAACCAGAAAACCCCCTGGGCGAACGGAAAGACCCGGAGGAGCTGCGCCGGAAGTACCTGGAAGATGTTTACGGGGCCGATGCAGACAAAATCATAGATGCGGAGGCGAGCGAGAAATGACAAAAGAACTGGCCGAGGCCCTTAAAGCGGTGTTTGAAATCATCGTGCGTGAAAATCCAGATGCAGTCAGAGCAACCATTGAGTTTGAAACGCCAGGCGTATGCACCGTTGAAGTGGAATCGAAAGATAGAATCCTGCTTAATCAACTATAGCGACTATGAAAATGCCCCCGGAGGTCTTGCGACTTTCGGGGGGTTCTTCTGCGACTTTTGCAGCGACTATGATTTTCAAAAAACGGTCAGCGACTATCGACTATGACCGGAGAAAAATCAGCGAAAAATTTCCGGGAGGAAAACTTTTCAAAACCTGGACGAAAAATCGGCGGTTTTCCAGTCTGGAAATGACCGCCACGGTCGAACCGTGCCGCCCTGGGAGCCGCCCAGAGACGGCACTAGAAAGCCTACGCAAGCCGATAATATAGGCAGACGACAAATGACACCACCGAAAAATAAACCGTTTAGAACGCCGCTAGAGCCGCCACACGGGCAGGGCATAAAAAGCCCGCCACAATTGGCGGGGCGTTCAGGGCAGAGAAAAGCCCCCGGGGAAAACCCTGGGGGCTGCACCATTTTATTTTTAATTTACTGCTTTTTCAAAAGTTCCATCAACACCGCCACCGGAAAGAAAAGAATCGCGAGAATTTTCACTTGACCACCCCCATCATTTAGAAATCATCACCTGTTACCCACGCCGGGAATATAAGCTTATCTATTTCAAATCCGATACTGGTGTAAAGTGTGAAGCTATCCTCGTCGCCGGACTTCCACACATCGGCTGAAATTATCACATTCTGTTCCGATATTTCAATCGTTGCGCTAAGGCTGATAGTCCCGGCAAATTCGCACACATCATTGGACGGCAACGCGAGAATTGCTTCCTTGTTTGCACAAAAAGCTTCTTCAATTGCGTCCATAGCCGCGTTCATGTCGTAAATATCGGTATCTTCCGGCAAACTTCCGGTTAGCAACTGCGTCTCGATTTCGTTCTCTGTGCAATAAGTAGAACGATAGTCATCGAACAAGGCTAAAAATTCCTTATCTGTCATGCTTTTTCCTCCTTTTTGCTTAACAGAAAAGCCTTGATTGACTTTCTCCGCCGCCAAATGGCGTTTTCGGCGCCATCCTCCGTTGCTTGATACATTTTACCTGCGACTAGCTCCCCGCGCGCGCTAAAACCGATGTGATACCGCTCAACCAGCTCCCCCACGGGAATTTTCATGAAGAACTCCTCTTTTTTCCTTTTCTCGGCCTCGTATTCCTGCTGCTCCTTCCAGCACTTCTCCTGCTCCTCGGCCTCCCACGCTGCCCGCGCTTCCGGCGTGGGGAACGGAAGGGGAATAAACCGGTCTTCGTCTTTACTGGAAAAGGTATAGCCGACAACTTCGTATTCATCGTAGCCGATTTCTTTGTGAATGGGGTACAAATTGTGGTCTGCATCCACGTGGAAGCATTCGCCATTCCAATAACTCATGCCGTGGCGGCTGAACCATTCCCCCAAAGCGTTGATGTCTTCCTGTGTGGCATCGGATGCCAGTGCTTTCTCACAAATTTCTTTGTAATTGTAGCTGCCGGAATCGTAATCATAGTAGCTCATTTGTTTCTCCTCCTTCAATAATCGTATGTGGTTATGATGCCGGAAATATTGCTGCTCCAATCAGCGGCGGCTTCCCATTTGAACAACTCTGCCCGGTTTATGAAGTACCAGCACATTTCCGAGTATTCGCCTGGGTTGTCGTTAAGAATCTGGGCGCAAGGCTCAATCGGCGGAGATTCCTCCGGCGCATCGTCTGGATAGCGGTCTTCCCAGTGGATATTTTCGGCAAGGGTGTAGGTCTTGCCGCTATAAGTTATTTTTTGACCGGCTGTACCGGGGATGCAGTATTCTGTCATCGTTCGTTGCCTCCATCGTCTCTGCCCTCGTGACCTCCGGGGCGGGTATACCGACATTTTAAAATTCAATGGTCACAGACGCGGTGGCATCATATGCGTTTCCGTAGGGGTCACCGATAACAGCTGTAGGCCGTTCGTCATCGTAGATAATCTCGCCAGGGTATTCGTCGTCATCTTCATAATCCCACATTACCAGGAATTCGTTGCCATCGTTGTCCTCTGCCGTGCAGGTCAGCCAGCTTCCTTGCATGGCGCGAACCGAATCTTTACCGTCTTCCGTAGGTAGCCTGTAGAATGTTCCGTCGAAATAGGGTTCTCCGGTAAGATGGATGGCGCGTTTTACACTTGCTCTTTCCATTTTTTAGCCTCCTTATTTGTTTTTGGGGTTGATCACAATCTCATCACGACCGCCGTTGCGATTAGGGACGGCCATAATAATGCCGGATTCGATTGCCGCTTTAATAGCTCCTTTTGCGTCACCACAGACTTTCGGCGCGGCGCAATATATCAGGACCGCCTTGCCCCAGCCGTCTGGGGCATAGTACTGCCCATGGAATCCGCAGAACTCCGTCCCCAGTATGTTAAATTCTCCGTACTGCACGCCGTCCGGGAGCTGTATTTCGACAGGGGCGGTTTCAACAGCGCCGCCGTATTCTGCCCACTCGTCTGCCGGCCATGTCCTCAGGTTTCGATACCCGCCGATTGTGCTGTCACAATCGGCAACAACCGCGTAATCGTATTGTTTAAAATGCTGCGTTGATTCCGGCTTTTCTCGCCGGATCGGAAACGCGGAAATACTAATCGTTACCGTAGTTTTACCCATGCAACTCATTTTCAATCCTCCTGGTTTGTTTAAGTGGAGGTTCGCGCCACCACCCATATTATAATAATATTAACATCTATTCAAGTGTAAATCAAGCACGGGGGCTGCTTTAATCCCGTCAAGCCGGTTGGCAAGGTCTAGCAGGTATTCCGCCGCATCGCGGTATGCGCCTGAAAGCGCGGCGGGGCTCGCATCATAAATACAGGCAATCGGGCATTTTTCGCCAGCGCGGCGAACGGTGGTTGTCATTTTTAATGGGTCTACGATAACTGTTATTGTTGTTCGCATGGTTCAGCGCCCCCTCAATTTGCCTTGTATATCCATTGCCCGACACGGACAACGTCACATGTATAACCCCAAAAATCCCGGCGCATTCCCGCAACGCTGCCGGATATATGGATACAAGGGCAATTTACAACATTCTTATTTCCGCCCGCATTTATCCACGCTTTCAACGATTTATAATAACGTCCTGTTGTTTTCATAATTTTTACCCCCTTATTTTCCGCAATTCGTGAATCAAATCTTGCAATTCCTGCAATTTCCGCTCTTGCACTTTTGTCAGGTTCTTGTCACGCTGCCTGAAATAATCAAAAATGCTGTCAATGTCCCGGATAATGTCACTATATTTCATGGTTTATACCCCCCCCCGCTGCCTCAGCGGCCCCCGGCTTTTGCCATTTCGTAAAGCTCCGAAGCAGCGCTTTCTAGTTCGTCCGCTGCTTCCTGGGAAATCCATTGGGGCTGTTTCACAGCCCCAATGGAGATTCACGGAGCTGTCGCCGGTGTCAACCCATACGGTGGGGCCGCCCAATGTAACGTAGACTTCCGCAGAAAGAAATTCAAGGCGGCTATCAACCGTGTATTTCACGTCCAGGGCATCACACAACCAGTCGTAGATTGTATAGGCTTCCAGCTCATACTCCGGGAATGTCTTTCCGCATTCTTGGCAGGTGTATTCTTCGCTTTCCTGGTTGTACTGCCCGTTGTCAAAAGTGATAACCTCGCCGCATTCGGGGCACTTGTAGCAATTTCCACGGGCTATTTCGTCCAGCTCCCGGGCAATGCGGGCGCAGTACTCGCGGTTTTCTCTGTTTTCGTTCATTTTTTATAATCCCCCTTGATTTTGTGTGTGGGGGTGTGCTACAATAGCAACGCCCCTAGTGTGATAGCGTTAATGATTTCTCAAATCGCTTCGGGCTGCCCTGCTGGATCTGCTACACCCAGCGGGGCTTTTTTATCGCCGTTGCAGCGGGCGAGCCATGCAACTTCCTGGGCGATTTTGTCGGCGATCTCCTGCATGGTCATATGCCGACTGGTGTTGCAGATATGGACAATCTTGCCGCTGTGGTATTCCGTCCAGCTGTTTTGACCCAGGGAGCAGTGGAAACTTGTTAGGACTTGACCGTCCCGGGTGTCATAGCTGATTTGGACATAGCATCCGCTGTAATACCCGTAGTTCTGGGTCTCGCCGCTTGCAGCTTTCAGGCCATTCATTTTCAGGCCGTGCTTTTTAAGTTTCATGTTTTTTCTCCTTCCATTCTCCCGGCTTGCCGGGGCTTTTTAAGGTGGTCCCCTTTACTGTCTATAGTATACCATAAACATACTTATATGTCAATAGGGGAAGTATAAATATTTTTATATTTTTCGTTCGTAACGGTTCGGTTTTTACTGTGTTTTATACGAGGACAAATTTCAATAAATGTTTGCGGTACAGATACAATCATATAGTCCACAGCGTGAGGACAGTTTTTACCATCAAAACATGGAATTTTCAGAACATTTCCCATATTTTCCAGTTTCCGGGGGTATCTTTTGCCGCCACGAACGCAACCAAATATTTATTTTGTTGCGTTCGATATGGAGATACTGCAAATGATTGGTAAAAGTGTGCGCTGGATGTGGACTGCACAAAACAGGGATTTCCCCCGGATCGTTTCACGCTGCGCCCCGTTTCCAGCAGCTCCGGCACGCCCCGCAGCTGCCCGGGGCCGTTATCCCTGGGCGGTTCGTCTGCGCCTGGGGGCATGGGGGCGGGGGGAATGCAAAGCAGGCACAAGCCGGGAGTTAGCCCTCCGAATACCGAAAACACAAAAAAGGCCCCCTTCTCTTTCAAAAAATCCCGCAAAAAACAAAAAGGCGATTTTCAATTTTATAAAAGCGCCCTTCTGCTGTTACATAAATATATTTTCAATTTCCTATTGACTTATAGATATGTTTATGGTATATTCAAAGCACACAGGAGGTGCTACCAATGCAAATCAATAAAGCAATTAGGCAAGTGATGCGAGATAAGGGTGTTTCGCTTCTGTCCATGGCAAAGGCAATTGGGAAAGAACGGAGCGGTGATGTAAACGCAAGGCTCTACTACTCCAACATGACCTTCGACAAGGCGGTAGAAATGCTGGATGTCCTGGGCTATGAAATCATCATCCAGGAGCGCAGACCGGGTGCACGGAGGGCCGACCAGATTGTGATTGACCAAAAGGAGGAGAGTAAACAATGAAATATCTTAACGAAGCAGGAAGACGTGCGTTTTCCTTGATTTTGGCAGTGATGACCGTTACAGCTCTGCTGGTTCCGTGTGCAATGGCGGATGGGATAACATTCCGGGACATCCCGTGGGGCAGTAGCCAGACAGAGGTTGAAAAGGCGATGGATGCAGAAGGCATTGACCTCTGGGTATATGAAGACTACAATATGAGAAGATGGGACGGAATAGAACAACAGTTCGACTGGGAACATTCCAAGGATATACCATGTGGGTGGTATAGTACTGCATTTGGCTGCAACCTGACGGTGGCTGGATACAATGTGCATTATGTTGAGACATACTGCGTATGCGGGACACCTGAAAATGGTAAAATTTCGCAAAGCAAAGATGATTCCATTTTTTACATTGGGGCATATACTTTTGACGTGATTGACCATAGAGCGGTCTATGAAGATTTGAAGGAGAAGCTGTGCTCCATCTATGGAGAGTGTGAAGAAAAAACAAAAAACGGAAGTGGATTCCATTTCGGTACAAAAGGTTCCGGTGAGTATCATTACACAGAGAGAACGGCAACGTGGAATGGGGATGACGAAACATCAGTAAAGCTATACTGCTATACATCTGATTATGATGATGACAACGATATTCGCGTTGCGATATACTATGGAAAAACAGATATGGATGGATATATCGATTCCCTGCAAGCGAAAATGAAAGAAGACGCTTTGCAGGCGGAGCGGGACAGCAGAAGCGCAAGCAAAGATGGGCTGTGAGCGAAAAGGAGAAGCCGCAGGAGGTGGTCATAATTGAAGCGAGTTTGTAAATACTGCGGCAAGACCTACGAAGGAGACCCCGGTTCTTCCGCTTGCCCGGAATGCGTGGCAAAGAACAATCGCACAACAATCCGGCAGAGAGTATGTTTAGTGTGTGGAGCAACATTTATGGCTGGGCCGTCCTCGAAGTTCTGCCCTAGCTGCCTTGCTGACCGTAAGCGTGAACAGGCAGCAAGAAGAAGAAAAACCGGGACGGCCAGACCTCTTGGCAGCACAGACAAGTGCCTTGCCTGTGGGCAAGAGTACATTGTAACCGGTGGCAGACAGAAGTATTGCCGGGAATGTGCGGAACAGGCAATGAGAGAGAACGACCGAAAGAAGTCAAAAGAGTGGAACAATGCGAATACCACACCAGAGCAGCGAAAGGCAGAAAGAAAAGCGGCGAGTGCTGAAATTCCGTGCGTTGTGTGTGGGAAACTGTTTGTTCCAACTGATGCCTCTATCACTTGTAGCCCGGAGTGCAAGAAGATACATCAAAAGCGTGCTTGTGCCAAGTATGAATCAGAAAACAGGGAGTACCGTAACGAGTACAAGAAAAACCGTATCAGGAAAAAAGAAGCGGCAATGACCCCGGAGGAATACAAAGCGTACCGGGAGAAAATAAACGCAATGGCGAAAGAGAATTATAACAAACGGAAAACCCGTGAAGGTGGAGGTGACTGTGGATAGCGTTTTACAAGAGGAAACCTGAAAGCTGTACTAAAAAAGAGAGGGAGAAACAACATGAAAAAAATCATTTGCACAGTTTTGGCGCTGGCAATGCTGGCAGCCCCTATGACTGCATATGCGGAAAAGGACGCTAAAACATCCGGTGAGCAGGAGAAGAAAATTGAAGCTCTTACAACGATGATGGATCACATACAAGAGGCTGAAAGCTGGCAGGAAGAATTAGTCGAATGGTTTAACGTCTATCTTGAACGTGTAGAGAACGGCGAGACCCTTACGGAAAACGAAATGGGGAAGGTGTTTGCCTATGCGTATTCTTTCATTGAGACGCTCAGGCTGTGGCAGTATGAGGCATCCTCGCTGAGTGAGGACAAAGTGGATGACAGTTCGATTGAAAAGCTTAAAGAAAATACTGACCTGCTGAAAGATATGTATACGCTTTACGGTGTGTCCGCTCAGAAGGAATGCATGGATACATTGTCTGCGCTGTTTACAATAAGCTATAAATAATCTTACATAAGATATTTTGAGCAGGAAATAAGAATGAAAATGTGAAAAAGGCATTTTGGGTTATTATTGCAATCATTATCGGGCTTCTGACAGTTTATGTTTCATATGGGCTTGAGATTCAGGGCTTGTGACGGCTGCGCTGGTCGAAAAATAAGCAATGGTGGAAGAAAATAGGAGCAAAGCGGTGAAAATTCAATTATATGTCACAAATGCGCTTAACGGCGGCTTTTCAATCATCCGGTACAAGGATGGAGTTTACGACAGAATCCCGACAGGGGCAAAGGATTGCCAGGACGTGAAGGGGTTCCCCGTTGACCAGAACTGGGCGAGAACAATCAATAAGGAGCCGCTTCTAGCCGAAGCGAACCGAAAATTGTATGGTATCAGCGAAGATGCTGAAATTTACAAGGAGGAACAGAAATGACAAAAGAGAATATTATTGCTTCCGCACGGATTTTTGCCAAGCTGCAAACCGTTTTGGAGAAGGACAACGTAACAGACGTTATCAACGCCGCACGCAATCCGGTAAAGATGATGGTGCTTTACAATAAGGAGGCGTTTGCAAGGCACGTTCTGGACGAGGAAACACAACGGTATCTCTGCGAAGAATACGAAAAGTTTACGCTGGAAGAATTTGATGCGGGTCTTGGAGAAAGCCTGAGCCTGCCGGATCAGGGAGTGTGGCAGCTTGCCTATAACAAGGCGAAGCAGGAGTTCCGTAAATAACCCCCTGCAAGGGCAGGAGGAAGCCGAAGGGCTACTTACACAGAAATGTGTGGGTAGCCCTTTATTTTTTATGAACAGGAGGAAATTTATGAGAATCAACGTTTTGGGAGCTGAATATACGCTTACAGTATGTCAGGGCAGCAAAGAGCCAAGGCTCAAGGATCGTGACGGTTCCTGTGATGAAACTACGAAAGAGCTGCTGGTCGAAAATTACGAAGACAGCAAGGGAGAACCAAATTGCAAGCAAAACCTTCTGGTTCAGACAAACAAGGTGAAGCGGCATGAGATCATTCACGCTTTTCTCTTTGAAAGCGGTCTTGCCGAAAATTCCAGCTGGGCGCAGAACGAGGAAATGGTGGATTTCTTCGCAATCCAGTTTCCGAAACTGCTGAAAGCATTTGAACAAGCGGACGCTCTGTGAGGCGATAGTATGGATTATGGAAAATTATCCGCCTCCATTCTGGGGGCGATAGAGCAAAAGCCGGAGGACATTGGAGCCTACGAGGATTTATTCTCCGTCTGCCAAGACTGGGCAGAGACGGACTTCCAAGGGGCACACAGAGCCAACAAAAAGCTCAGGGATATGTGTTCCCACCAGATGAACAAAGTACCCACGCATAAGGTGGAGGGATTTTACAGCCAGTGGCGGCGGAGCTTGCTGTTTGAGGCACCCTATGATTTCGACAGCTATATGACCTATATGGAGCTGAACAGACAGGCAAAAAAACGGTTCTATCAGCCCCGGCGGGCGAAGCTGAAACCGGTGGTGGATGCCCTGCAAGCGCTGTGTGGGGATGATGAACTGGATATGCTGGCAGTGAGTTTGCCACCAGGCACCGGGAAAACCACACTCGCTATTTTCCTGCTGACCTGGATTGCAGGACGCGACCCAAACAACCCAAATCTGACGGGCAGTCACTCCAATTCTTTTGTCCGTGGCGTGTATGATGAGTGTTTGCGAATATTTGACCCCAAGGGGGAATATCTATGGCATGATGTGTTCCCTACCGTTCAGGTCTCCAACACAAACGCCAAGGATTGCCGTATTGACCTGGACAAGCGGCAGCGGTTTGAAACGCTGGAATTTACCTCCATCGGCACAGGAAATGCCGGTCTGTACCGTGCGGCGAACTTGCTGTACTGTGATGACCTGGTATCCGGCATTGAAGTTGCGCTGTCAAAAGAGCGGCTGGACAAGCTTTGGGAGACGTACACTACCGACCTGCGGCAGAGAAAAATCGGTGACAAGTGCAAGGAGCTTCACATTGCTACCCGGTGGAGCGTACATGATGTGATCGGACGGCTGGAACGAGAGTATGAGAATAACCCCAGGGCGAAATTCATTCGGATTCCAGCCATGAACGAGGATGACGAAAGCAATTTTGACTATGAGTTCGGCGTGGGCTTCTCCACCAAGTTCTACCAGGAGCAGCGGGACATTATGGATTTGGTCAGCTGGAAAGCACTGTATCAGAACCAGCCTATAGAGCGGGAGGGACTTGTCTACCATGCGGAAGAACTGCGGCGGTTCTTTGAGCTACCGGAGGAAGAACCGGATGCCATTATCGGCATCTGCGATACCAAGGACAAAGGAACGGACTACTCTTTTCTGCCGGTTGGCTATGTATATGGGCAGGATTACTATATCGGTGACTGCATCTGTGATAACGGGCTTCCTGACATAGTGGATATTCGTCTTGCGGATATTCTGGTACGGGACAAAGTGAAAATGTGCCGGTTTGAAAGTAACTCCGCCGGACGGGTCATTGCGGAGAAGATTCAAGGTGAGGTCAAGCGGATGGGCGGCATCACCAACATTACCACCAAGTTCACCACGGCGAACAAAGAGACAAAAATCATCGTCAATTCTGCATGGGTCAAGGGGCATTGCCTGTTTCTGGACGAAAGCAAGTATAAACGGAACTCGGATTATGGGCGCATGATGGATATGCTCTGCTCCTACACCATGGCGGGAAAAAACAAGAATGACGATGTACCGGACGGCATGGCAATGTTTGCAGAGTTTGCCCAGAGTTTGAACGGTGCTGGGGTGGAAGTTTTTGCAAGACCGTTTTAAAATAATGCTTGACTTTTGCCATTGCATAATATATAATAATGCCATGGCATAAGAGAGGTGATGATATGTCGCCACGAACCGGAAGGCCAGTCAAAGGAAATAGCAAGCGAGATAGAAGTTTACAGCTTAGAATGAGCAAAGAGGAACTTGAAATTCTTGATTTTTGTGCAGAAAAACTTGAAATTTCAAGAACAGATGTGGTAAACAAAGGTATTTTGCTTGTAAAGAAAGAACTGGACAAAAAAGAATAACCGCAACCTGCCGCCGTAGGAAGTGAACAGGTTACGGTTATCAAAACACCAGCCCGAAGGATGGTAAATCCATTCTATCATTCCTCTGGGCTGAAATCAAGGAGGAAAATTTATGAATAACGAAATCAAGGTATTCAGCAACGAGGAATTTGGTACTATTCGCAGAGTTGAAGTCGATGGCGAATTTTGGCTTGTCGGCAAGGACGTTGCACAGGCTCTTGGGTATGCAAAACCTGAAAATGCACTTGCAACCCACGTTGATAGAGATGATACCCTAAAATGGGGTATCATGGATTCTCTTGGCAGAATCCAAAACACGACCCTAATCAACGAATCTGGTATGTACTCCCTTGCTCTTTCCAGCAAGCTCCCCTCTGCCAAGAAAGTCCGCCGGTGGGTCACTTCGGAAGTGCTGCCCTCAATCCGCAAGCATGGAGCGTACATGACCCCGGAAACGCTGGAAGCGGCGATTCTGAACCCGGATTACCTGCTGAAAGTGGCAACCGCTCTGAAAGAGGAAACGGACAAGCGGAAAGCCCTGGAATCCAAAGTCCAGGCCGATGCACCCAAGGTCCTGTTTGCGGACAGTGTGGCGGCATCTACCAGCACCATCCTTATCAGTGAGCTTGCGAAAATCCTCCGTCAGAACGGCGTTAATACGGGAGAAAAGCGGCTGTTCCGGTGGATGCGGGAAAACGGGTATCTGGTAAAACGGAACGGCACGGACTACAATATGCCCACGCAAATGAGCATGGAGCTGGGCATTCTAAAAGTCAAGGAAACGGTTGTCTGCCACAGTGACGGGCATACCTCTATCAGCAAGACCCCCAAGGTGACGGGCAAGGGGCAGACCTACTTCCTGAATAAGTTTCTTGGGGAGGGACGGAGAGCATGATTGACGTTCATACTTCAAATAAACTGTGGCTTGATGCCAAAATGGCAAAGTCCACAATTGAAATTCTGTCGGACATGATGTGTGCGGACTGCGACACGGAAACGGACGAACTGATTCTCAGCAGCAAACGAGTAAATCAATACACGAATGTACTTGCCCTCATTTCCTCCAAAATGGAGGAAATGGCAAGCATTCTCGGAAAAGGATAAAAACTGAATATTTGATGTTAGCGCATTTGGGTGTAGGGAACTTCACCCGATGCGCTTTGTGTTTTTTGTAGCGAATGGTTACATGAACAAAAATTAACTAGACAACCATTGGAGAGTTGTGATAATATGATACGAGAGAACTTATAATAGACGGGGGGTGCGGGACACGGCAAGCAGACGATTGTTCGGGCGCAGAGTGATTTATACCGAAGTGAAAGAAATCAACCGGGGGAACGTGATTGATGTGCTTCAAAAGGCACTGTTCACGCACCTGCAAAACCAGTCTGAAATTGACTACCTCTACCGCTACTACAGGGGAGACCAGCCGATTTTGTACCGCGTGAAGGAAGTCAGGCCGGAAATCAACAATATGGTGGTGGAGAACCGGGCAAATGAAATTGTTTCCTTCAAGACCGGGTATCTGGTTGGTGAGCCGGTGCAGTATGTCAGCCGGGGCGAAGACAAAGCAATTGCCGACGAGGTTAGACGGCTGAATGACTATATGCTTTCCGAGGGAAAAAAGGCAAAGGACAATGGGTTAGTGGAATGGATGCACATCTGCGGAACGTCCTATCGCCAAGTGGCCACGGATGGCATGGCAGACGTAGAGGAAGACGAAGCCCCCTTTGAAATCTTCACCCTTGACCCCAGATATGCCTTTGTGGTGTACAGCGTGGGGCTGGGGAATAAGCCCATGATGGGTGTGCGGTATGTCAAGAAAGAAGACGGAACACTGGTGTTCTCCTGTTGGACGGAAAACCAGTATTTTGAAGTGTTCAACACTTGGAGTGTGGTTCACCAGGAAGACCAGATTCTTGGCATCCCCATCATCGAGTATCCGGCCAATAATGCACGGTTAGGGGCTTTTGAGATTGTCATCCCCCTGCTGGACGCTATTAACATGACGGAAAGCAACCGAGTGGACGGCGTAGAGCAGTTCATTCAGGCACTGATTCTGTTTCATAATGTGGACATCGACGAAGATAAGTTCCAGGCATTGAAGGAGATGGGCGGTATCAGGTTCCGGGACATCGATTCTACCCTGAAAGCGAAAATCACCTACTTAAACAGTGAGCTTAACCAAGCGCAGACTCAGACCCTTGTGGACAGTATGTACGAAACGGTTCTGACCATCTGCGGAATGCCGAACCGGAACGGCGGCACATCTACCAGCGACACCGGGGCGGCGGTCATTCTCCGGGACGGTTGGTCTGCTGCGGAAGCCAGAGCTAAGGCTATGGAGCCGATTTTTGAAGAATCGGAGCGTAGTTTCCTGAAGCTGGTGCTGCGAATTTGCAGGGATATGGGGAATCTTAGTCTCAAATTATCCGGCGTAGAGATACGGTTTACCAGAATGTATCATGAGAACATGGGGCAAAAGGTGAACGTACTAGACCAGATGCTTGGGAACGAAATGCTGGCCCCTGAATTGGCATTTATCACAAGCGGCGTATTCCCAGACCCGCAGCTTGCTTATAAAATGAGTTTGCCGTATATCGAAATGGCACTGAAAAGACGTGCGCTTCAGGCGCAGAACGGAGGAAATGCCAATGGAAATGGAAGCGGAAGCCAGACCGGCAATCCGAATGACAACCAGGGAAATCAAGGCGATTGAGGAAGTTCTTCACCGCCGCAATCAGGCTGAAATCAAGATTGAGCAAGGGAAAATTGCCGTGATTGAGATTAAGCGCAAAAAAGTAAACTGAATATTCTATGGCTTCCGAAGTGCGGAAGATTCCAGCCGAAGGGCTTTCGATACCTGAAATTGGTGTCGGAAGCCCTTCTTTTGTTTTATATGCCTCTGTAGCTTAACTGGTAGAGCGGTGGACTGATAATCCATTGGAATTGGTTCGAGTCCAGTCGGAGGTACCAGCCTGGGAAGATTGCATAAGAGAACTGGGGGTTGCGACGTGGCTAAACACCAAATAGTGCAGGGGAGCAATCATGCTACAGAGTGGTTATCTGTAGCGACACGGAAACTTGCCGTAATCGGTATCGGAGCGGTTTGCTAAACCGTCCAGGCGAAAGCCTGTGTGGGTTCAAGTCCCGCAGTTTCCGCCACAAACGGCAGAGAAGCCGAAAAACGCAATAAAGTTCAGAGAAGAACTATAAAAACGCAGAAAGGAAGTAAAAAACAATGGCAAAAATCGACATTTCTAAGATTGACGGATTCGACACCATGACCCTGGAGGAGAAAATCGCCGCCTTGCAGGGCTTTGATTTCCCTGACCCAGATTATTCCGGTTATGTAAAGAAAGACCTGTACGACAAGGCCGCTTCCGATGTGGCAGCCTGGAAGAAAAAGCACCATGACCTTCTGTCTGAGGACGAACGGAAGAAGCAGGAGGAAGCCGAGGAGCGGGCATCCATGGAACAAAAGCTGGCTGACTTTGAAAAGAAAATTAAGATTTCCGAGTACAAGACCAAGCTGGTTTCCCAGGGCTATGACGAAGAACTGGCAACCGCAACCGCTGCGGCTATGGAATCCGGCGATATGGAAACGGCTCTTGCCAACAACCAGAAGTTCCTTGACGGCTATGCCAAGAGAGTAATTGCTGACAAGCTGAAAAGGACACCCAGGGGCGTAGATGGTGGCACCGGCAGTTCCATGACCAAGGATGCTTTCAGAAAGATGTCCCCTGCGGATAGATACGATTTCTCCCAGAAACACCCGGAGGAGTACAAAGCACTTTATGAAACAGGAGGTAATGAATAATAATGGCGCACAAAATCTACGATAACTTCTATCTCTCCAACGAGGTAGAAGACCAGTTCAATTCCCATCTGGACTTGCAGCGGTTCTGCACGGTTGACAACAACCTGGTCGGCACTGCTGGCATGATTCGGAAAATCAACGTTTACAAGGCTACCAACGGCACCGAAAAGCTGACTATGGGCCAGGGCAACAGCAAGTCCATTGAGGTCTCCTACGGCGAACGGGAGTACAGAATCGAGCTTGCTCAGAACCGATTTGAGTACTTTGACGAGCAGGAAATGACCGACCCCATGCTTGTCCCTGTCGGAACCAGGCACATGGGTACCGATATGTTCAACACCGTCAATGGCGATATTTACGGCGAGTTCGTAAAAGCCCCCATGGTCGTTGCATCCCCCAAAATCGGCTTTGATGCGTTTGCAGATGCCGTGGCGAGTCTGAATGTCGAGAGTACCGACAACGAGCCTGAAAAGCTGTCTGCTATGGCTTTCGCCTTCGTGAATCCCCTGGACACCGCCGAGCTGCGGAAGACATTGGGCGAACAGCTGAAATATGTGGAGGCTTTCGCCCGGACTGGCTACATCGGAACTGTGGCAGGTGTCAGCATTTTCACAAAAAAGGATGCCAAGCGTGGAACCGTTGTAGTCGCAACCAGCCAGGCCGTTACCATTTTCAACAAGCGCGGAACTGAGATCGAGCAGAAGCGTGAACCCAACATTCGGAAGAACGAAATCTACTCCCGGAAGTACTACGTTGTTGCACTGACTGACGAAACCAAGGCTGTCCGCATTATGAAAGGAACGGCTAAGGCCACCGAGGATACCACCAAGCAGGACGGAAAGACCTACTACCAGCAGACTGACAGCGGCTACATTGTAGGCACTCCGAAGTCCAATCCCAAGACCGAAGGATTCTACGAAATCGCCTGACGGTTAAAAGGAGGCTAGGAAACCGTGGATGAACTGGAAAAAATCGCAATGGCAAAAGTGCTGTCTGGCGAAACCGATGAACTCACGGTTTCCGCCTACCTGAAAATCGCCGGGAGCAAAATCTGCCGGAAAGCATTCCCCTTTGCCCCGTCTATGCTGGATGTTCCGAAGCAATACGAATATTTGCAAGTGGAAATCGCTGTTTACCTGCTGAACAAGCGTGGCGCTGAGGGTGAAACTGCCCACAGTGAAAACGGAATTTCCAGAACCTACGAAGACGGGGACATTCCCCCCACGCTTTTACGGCAAATTGTCCCGGTTTGTGGTGTTTTGTGAGGTTGAAACATGAAAGTAATGGAACGGAACAAGAAAACATTCTGGTTCTGCCTGTATGACCACAAAGAGCCGATTATTGACGAGGACGGCAATGAGACAAGCGAAGAACAAACCTTTTACAAGCCCGCCCAAAGCCTTAGAGCCAATATTTCAGCCGCAAGCGGTTCTTCCCAGGTGGAACAGTTTGGCAACCTCGCCGGGTATGACAAGGTGATCGTCACGGATGACACCTCCTGCCCCATTGGGGAAGAAACGGTGCTTTTCCTCGACAAAGAGCCGGAGTATGGCGAGGACGGCAAGCCCCTGTATGACTACATGGTGAAGCGTGTGGCAAAGTCTATGAACTCAGTGTCCATCGCCGTTACGAAGGTGAGCGTGTCGTGAGCAGGAAGAAAATCGTTGTTCCCCTGTCGGTTACAGGCATTAACCAGCTGCAAGACGAACTGAAAGAGTACCAGCGTTGGCAGACCGATTGCGCCAAAGAGCTTGCAAAGCGGCTGGCGGAGTTTGGTCAACAAGTGGCACAAGTTCGTTTTGGCCGTGGCTCCCTTTTGGGGCTGCGGGATGAACACGTCACTTACGAGGAAACACCAAACGGATTCAAGGTGATAGCCAGAGGGGAAACCGTTCTCTTTGTGGAGTTCGGCACCGGCATTACCTACGGATTCGGCCACCCGGAGGCCCAGGAGTTTGGCATGGGGCCTGGTACTTACCCGGACGGAAAAGGCCACTGGAACGACCCCAACGGCTGGTATCTTCCCAAGAGTGCCGGGGGCGGGCATACCTACGGCAACCCTCCTGCAATGCCCATGTATGAGGCGAGAAAACAAATTGAGCAGGAGCTTCCGAGAATCGTAAAGGAGGTATTCACCAGATGATTGACATTGAGCGAAAGGTCTATACCCCCATTGCCGATGCACTCAGAAAACGGTTCCCGGGCATTTCTGTCAGCGGCGAATATGTGAACGCCCCGCCCAAGTTCCCCTACGTGAGCATCGTAGAGCAGGACAATCACCCAACGGTGTCGCACCTTGACAGCAGCAACACGGAACGGTACGCAACGGTGATGTACGAAGTAAATGTGTACTCCGACAAAGCCGGGAAAAAGAAAACTGTGTGCCGTGAAATCATGGGCGTAATTGACGAAATGCTCTACGGAAAGAACTTTACACGCATTTCTATGTTCCCTGTTCCGAACATGGAAAACGGAACGATTTACAGGCTGACCGCCCGCTATGAGGCGGTGACAGACGGAAAAAACAGCTACCGAAAATAACAAAACAAAAACGAAAGGAATGATGACTTATTGCGATTTCTACCTATAAGGTCTTCCTCATGAAAAAGGGAAGCACCGGAAACACCTATGAAAAGCTCATTGACATCAAGGAATTCCCTGATCTTGGTGGCGATCCTGAGATGCTTGAGACAACCACCCTGTCCGACAAGATGCAGACCTACATCTCCGGTATTCAGTCCATGGATGCCCTCTCCTTCACGGCGAACTACACCTTGGAGGACTACAAGAAGCTGGTGGCTCTCAACGGAAAGACCGATCACTACGCTGTGTGGTTCGGCGGTACTGGCGAAGCCGAAAACCTGACCCCCACCGGCACTGACGGCAAGTTCAAATTCGATGGGCAGCTCACCTGTTATCCCACCGGAGGCGGAGTTAATGAAGTCGTTGGCCTGGCAATTTCTATTGCACCGTCCACGCCTATTACGCTGGACAGCGAAGGATAAGCAAGAAACATCACATTTTTTAGGAGGTTTTAGCGATGGCTAAGAAGATTTCTATTCCCTACAACGGCAAAAAGTACGTTCTGGAATTCACCCGGTCTACGGCTTCTGCCATGGAAAAGGCTGGTTTTTCCATCAATGAATTGGGCGCAAAGCCAGCTACCATGATTCCCATGCTGTTCTCTGGTGCGTTTGCCGCCAACCATTCCAATACCAAGGTTGCTACCATCAACAAAATTTATGATGGTTTGGGCGACAAGCAGGGTCTTGTGAAGACTCTTGCGGAGATGTACTCCGATTCCGTGTATACCCTTCTGGCTGACGAGGACGAGGATTCCGAGGGAAACATCGGCTGGGAAGCAGTAGAGTAAGCGAACTTCTTTCCAATGACGAAGGGGGTGGGGAAACCCCGCCCCCTTCTTTTGCTTACACGGAAATATTCAACGAAGCTTTCCCCTACTACCTTTCTATCGGCATGACTTACGACCAATTCTGGAATCAGAATGTTGAGCTGGCGAAATTCTACCGGGAAGCAGACAAAATCAAACAAGAGCGGCGCAATTATGAACTGTGGCTGCAAGGCGCGTATACGTATGAAGCGCTCCTTGACGCTTCACCAGTTCTTCGGTTCAGTTTCAGCAAAAAGCCAATCAAGCCCGAACCCTACCCGGACAGGCCTTATATGCGAAAGACCGATAAGCGCGAAAAGTGCGCAGAGCAATTGACCGCCGAAACAAAAGAAGAAAAGCAAGACCAAAAAGCACGGCAAATGATGGAAATGTTCATGATTTCGTTCAACAAGAAATTTGAAAAAAAGGGCGGTGAGGGAAATGGCTGACAATGTAGAGATGCAGGGCATTGAGTTCCAAATTGTGAATGACAGCTCCGCCGCGTCCGCAGGCGTAGAGGTTTTAGCAAAGAAGCTTGCAGAGCTGAAAGCATCGATCAGCGGTTCCACCACTTCCCTTTCCAAAGTCGCAGCGGGGATCGCAGGCATCAAAAACGCGGTAAACGGCGTAAAGACCAGCAATTTTGAAAGCCAAATGAGCCGGATCAGCGCATCCCTGGCAAAGCTGAAAGCTCAGACGGACAATTTGAAGATTTCATCCTCCATTGGAAATCAGCTGACGGAGATAGGCAAAGCGGTCAGGAATATCCCTGACGGTTCCGGCAGTAAGCTAACGCAGCTGGCGGAGGGGCTAACGCCTCTTTCCGCGCTGGAAAAGGCAAGCATCAGCTCTTTTATCACCCAGCTCGGGAAAGTTCCGACGGTAGTTGAATCTTTGGGCAAGACGGACATGACGAAATTCAGCCAGCAGATGAAGGATTTAGCCTCTGCCATGAAGCCGTTAGCGGATGAAATGAACAAGGTGTCCGCCGGGTTTTCGGCATTCCCGAGCCGGATTCAGAGATTGATTGAAAGCACGGAACAGTACGGCGGAACTATCCAGCGGGCAACCGGACAGACGAATTTGCTTTGGAAATCGCTGAAAGGCGCTGTGGCTTTTACCCTTTACCGAAAAGCGTATACAGGGCTCGCTAGTATGCTGAATACTGCATCGAAATATACGGAAACAATCAACCTTTTTACAGCATCAATGGGCGAATACGCGAAAGAAGCGTATGATTTTGCAAAGAAAGCATCGGATGTTATGGGCATCGATATTTCTGACTGGATGCAGAATCAGGGCGTTTTCAACACGATCATCACCGGCTTTGGAGTTTCCGGTGAAAAGGCTGCGTTTATGTCCAAAAACCTGACGCAGCTAGGGTATGACCTGGCATCCTTCTACAACATCGATGTTACATCTGCCATGCAGAAGGTACAGGCTGGTATCTCCGGCGAGCTGGAACCATTGCGGCGATTGGGCTATGACCTGTCTGCCGCCAAGCTTCAGGAAGAAGCCGCAGCCCTGGGAATCAGTAAAAAAGTATCTGCAATGGATCAGGCGGAAAAATCCATGCTGCGGTATCACGCTATCATGACCCAGGTGACCGTTGCGCAAGGAGACATGGCAAGAACGCTGGAAGTCCCTGCAAACCAGCTGAAAGTGCTGGGGAACCAAGTAAATCTTGCGGCGCGCGAAATCGGCAACATATTTATTCCTGCTCTAAACGCGATCCTGCCTTATGCGATTGCGGCAGTGAAAGCAATTCGCGCGCTTGCAGTATCAATCGCAAACCTGTTTGGCATTCAGCTGGCATCTGTGGACTATTCCGGCATCTCCGGCGCAGGGAGCGCCGCGGAGAAACTGGATAAAGACCTAAGCTCTGCCGGTGGCAGCGCTGCGGAACTGAAAAACCAACTTGCCGGTTTTGATGAATTAAACGTGATTCAGAGCGCCTCAGGCGGTGGCGGTGGCATCGGTGGTGTCGGCGGTATTGGTTCTGGCGAGCTTGAAGATATGGAGCTGCCCGGGTACGATTTCATAAAAGATGCTGTTTCCACAAAAGTTGACAAAATCTATAACAAGATAAAGCCGCTAATCGACTGGACGAGCGAACACTTGCAGGAAATCGGGCTGACGGTTGGAACCATCGGGGCAACGATGCTCGCATGGGAAATCAGCGCGAACCTTGCAAATGCACTGAACTGGACGAAGGTGACGCTGGATTCCGTACATGGCGTTTTGCTGACGTTGGGTTCGTCAGTCATAACAATTGGGGTGTCCTTCCTTCTGGAAAAAAAGGGTCTTACTGGGCCAGCAACAGAAAACTGGGGCGACCTGATTGCATCGTGGATTTCATCTGCTGCCGGTTCCGCCATAACGGGAGGCGTTGCCACAAAGTTTCTGGGGAAAACCGCCGGTAAGTACGCCGCCGGTGTGACACTGGCGATTTCTGCGGCGACCAGTATCAAAGCAATTTATGATGACGTAAAAGCGGACGGATTTGATGGCAAAACTCTGGCAGACAGCATTTGGACGGCAATCAAGGGAGCTGCTGCCGGTGGACTGATTGCCCTTGCCGCCGGGGCTTCACTTGCCGTTGGCGCAAGCATCGGCGCTGGACTGACGCTGGCAGGTATCGGCATTGCCGTTGCGCTCGCCAATGTGGAGCTTGACACCCGTGAGACCAAATGGGGAAATCTGGAACTGACCAAGGAGCAAATCACAAAATATGTGCAGGAAGCACTATTCTCCATTGACGTAAAAGCAACCATTGGAGCGGTTGACAGCGTTATTTCCGACCTGGACAGCCAGAAAGGCAAGTTGAATGCTGCTCTTTCGGAATTTAACGATGGCTTGATTTTGGTTCAGTTTGGTGTTGATAAGCAGGGAAGCTATCAAAAAATGCTGACCGCCCTGACAGGCGGTGCTGCGGATGGCTCTTACTCCGCAGATTCCATTCTTGGGATGCTGGGAAAGACATTGAGCGCCAGCAGCAACGCAATCATGCTTGGGTACGGAATGCTTGGCTACGATGACGAGCACCGGCTTGATGTCGCAAACTTGATTAACACCTCCAACGCCTCCGTTCAGGCGGCGGCGGAAAACGCCGGCAAGGAGCTGGCAGTTCTGCTGCAAAAGGGCTGGACAGAGGGGCTTGAAGAAAGCGAAACGGCAAGAGCGGTTGAGCTATCAGGCTTTATCAGACGTGTAACAAGTGCTGTTGAGGAAGGAAAAATCGCCGGTGAGTTCGCCGGAAAGGTTGCGTTCGCCCTGGAAGACGTTGACCGTGGTTCCTTTACGCAGGTTTTGGAACAGTACAACACTATGAAAGCCGAATTGGAGCAGTCGTACCGTGACTTAGCAATTCGGACGCTGGGAGAAATGCAATCCAGCTATAGCCTTGCGGTTGCAAACGGAGATATGGAAACAGCCAATAAAATTGCCGAGGAAATCAAGGCATACGAGGACACCATGTACCAGCGGATTGCGGAAATGGTGGAGGCTGCCACAGTGGTTGGAAGACAGAAGATCCTACAGGCGGCTCAAAATGCTTTCTCGAACACGATTACCATTGATGACTTGATTGGCGGTATAAGCATTGAAGAAGCTCTGGAAAACAGTTTTGTAAAATTCACCGATGAAACCCCGCTTGAAGAAATTGTAGATTACATTGACAACTACGTTATGGAGACCTTCCAAGCCGTTCTGCCAAAGGAAGACTACAATCTGCTCAAAGAGGTTGCAGAAGCAACAGGCGCAAGCTACTTGTCGATGCTCCCGGAGGGCGTGCAGTCCGGTTTCCAAACGGCGTGGAGCGCCGTTCTTGGCGACAGGACAACGGAAGTCTTTAAGGCGCTTGGCTACGATTCTGGGAACACCTATGCGTCTGGATTTATTGGAGAGACAACGAATATCGGCGGCAATGTCATTGACGGCCTCCACCAAAATGACTGGGCCGGAGCGGGAGCAGCGGACGGAATGGCGTATGCAAACAGCTTTTCGGCAACGGCTGGCGCAATCCGGTTCCCTGCGCTTACAACTCCTTTGTTCACACCCAAAGCGGTGATGCGAAATGTCAGGGGATATGCGACCGGCGGTTATCCGAAATCCGGTGAGCTGTTTCTTGCAAGAGAAAACGGCTCCCCAGAATTGGTGGGCAAAATGGGCGGGAACACCGCTGTCGCCAACAACGAGCAGATTGTCACCGGAATTTCCAGCGGCGTTTCCAAAGGCGTTTCCGATGCCAACCGGGAGCAAAATGCCCTTCTGCGAGAGCAGAACGACCTCCTGCGGCGGCTGCTGCAAAAGCAGTTTACCGCCCAGGTTTCCCCCAGCGCAGAATTTGGGCGAGTTGTGGCAAAATCTTCCAGAATGTACGAGAAAACCTATGGATAAGGGGGTGTTCCATTGATTCAAAGAATTTACAATTATGAAATGGGATTTGAAATCAACGGAACCCCCATTCCTGACCCCAGCAGTTTTTCCGGCGCTGTCAGCGACCTGGACACGCTGGGGGAGCGGGATTCCGGAGGAACGCTTCGCAGAAACAAGATTGCCGAAAAATACCACACAAGACTTGAATGGAAGAATATTCAGTGGGAAATGATGCGGTACATCGGCAGCATGATGGGTGGCAAAGAGCGAGACCGCTTCCTTTTCCGGTACGTTGACCCAATCGGGGGCGAGCAGGAGGTTGTATGCTACTGCGGAGACCGGGAATGGGACGGCGTTCTTTGCACCGACCGGGATGACCGGGAATGGATTGGGACGCTTCGAGTGTCCATCATTGAGATTTAAGGAGGGCAGGGAAAACCATGGTAATTACAAGCGACCGATTCCATGAGGCGATCCGGTCAGATGCCCCGCAAACACCGCTGTTTATTTTTGACGGCGGCGTTGTAACCAAAAACGACATCGATTTATCCAGCGGATTCCGCTTCCAGGAAGCCGTTATGGACGGGGACGATTTTGAGCCAGGCGCTTGCTGCTCCTCCACGCTGGATTTTCAGCTGATGAACGAGGACGGTGAGTGGTCTGCGTTTCCGTTCGGTGATTTTACTGCCTACCTGGGGGCGCAGACGTTCCATAGGCGGGAGAAACAGCGGAAAGGCTGCGTTGTACTGGCGGGCGGGAACACCATCCAGGGAAGCGACCAGCCCCCCTATTTAACGCTGAATGGACAGACTGTGGCGGGGGCGGATGCCCCGGTTTATGCCGCTGTGCTGTTCCGGGATATGCTTCTGGCGTTCACAAGGCAAGGGTATTTGTCTTTTCGCTACAGCGGCGGGGAAATCACACCGGCGCAAGCCAATATTCATGATGTGCCCCTCCTGAAAGCGGCTGAAAGCTGGAAGCGAACCAGAACCGGAATCTGCTATGGGCATCAAATCCCGGGCATCACCACCGGCGTAAAGCCGGAAAACTGCCTGACCGTCACAACCCCAAACACCACCGTGAGCTATGAAATGGTATCGCTTGGGAAATTTGCCGCCGAACGCCCGGTGTTTTCCACAAAGCGGCGGCTGTCCGTCCGGTGCTATGATGCCATGCAAAAATTTGACACGGAGTATACCCCCGCTCAGTTTTCCTACCCCACAACATTGTATGGGCTGCTGGAACAGACCTGCAAGGCGGCGGGCGTGGCGCTGTCTGGACAGGCACAGGAGCTTACAAATGGCTCTGCGTCCATCCCAAAAGCACCGGAACTGAAAAATGCAACGCTGAAAGACCTGCTCCATTACATTGGGCAGCTCAGCGGGACATTTGCAAAAGTGGGGCGGGATGGGGTGCTTACGATGAAGTGGCTTTCGGCATCCGGTTTTTCGCTGGATGGGCATGACTACAGCGAGTGCAGCATTGGCTACTACACCGTAGCCCCGATTTCAAAAGTCGTTTGCCGAACCACCGGCGGCGAGGATACCGAAACCGGCGCAGGGGAAAATCCATATTACATCGTGGATAACCCGCTGCTGGCTGTGATGGGAGGTTAAAAATTTGCAAGTGATTGAAAATTTGCTGCAAAAAATGCAGCAGATCCCCGCTTTTCGCCCCATGTCTGCGGATACGTTTTCCGATTGGTCGATTGAAGCGGGAGACATCATCTCTGTGGATGCAGACGGTGTGGTGCATCCATTCCCGGTGTTTACCTCTGAATTGGATTGGGCGGGGGCGGCGAAGTCAACGCTTTCTTGTGATGGCAGTCAGGCAAGACAGCCCCTCCGCAAGCAGGAGCGGCGGGAGGCGGCTGCTTTTGGGGCGGTATCACGTGAAATTGCCAAAACAGACGGAAAGATTTTGGAGTCGAGAAACGAACTGATTGCCGCTCTCACAGGCGCAGACGGTGCGCCGGAGGACCTGGTGTCCGGGATAAGCAATTACGTAAGGTATGACCTCAAAAACAACGAAGCATTCTCCGGGAGCACGCTTTTCGCACAAATCGGAGAAAAAGCGAAATCGGAAATCAGAGTATATGCCGTCAAGTCGGGAGACACATCAAAAACGCTTGCGCAGATTCTTGCGGATTTAATTACGCTCCAAGGGAAGGTAAAGATTGACGGAACCGTTCGCGTTGAGAACGGTCAGTTGACCGTAGACGAGGATATCTACACGAAGGGGGATTTAGATGCAGATGGCTCTGTTTACGCCCAGGGTGGCCTAGGATGCCAGAAAGGCCCGTTCCGAGTTGGCGGGCGACAATTTGACCCAACGCCAATCACCTCAACCACCGGCACTGTCCTTGTGCTGGGGACTGCATAAATAGGGGTGCGTCTCCAGGGATGGGGGCGAAAAAAGACCCGCTCAAATGCTGGAAAACCCTAAGAGCCGTCCTGCCCCACCAGGGGAGCGAAAGCGGAAACAAGTGGACGGATGGCCTAAGCTGAAATAAAAAGCCGCTGTGGCGGTGCTAAGGGCTGCAAGGAATGGGCACTCAGCAGGGGGCTTTGCGCTCCCTCAACGACCGCACGGCGGGCATTCAGACCGGATGAAGGTACAGTCTACTCCCGTTAAAAATATCGGGAAACCGAGGGTATAAAGGATAATACAGGATATACCGTCTCTGGCGGTAAAGGAAAAATCTCCGGGACGAATGATTCCGGTGTTGCTTTCAGTATTAACAATAACGCCACAATCACATACCAACCGGGGTGGAAAGAAAACACGCCTACTGGAAAATATTCAGTGGAAGGCTGGAAAGGAAGAAGCACAAATGGAAGTGTAATCTATCTTGGAAGCAACATGGCATATGGAAGTTTGCCAACCATCCACACGGGCTATTTGAGCTTCGCAACAGCTGGCGGAAAAGTCACGCTGGATGGCGACAACGGGCAAAGGACTATGAGCTTTGATGCCGGAAGCGAGCCAACTGTAACACCGGAAGAAACCACAAAAACCTTCCTGGTGCAATCGACCGTCACCCCGGTTCAGAACTTTGCTTTTGACGGCATGGACGATTTGGACGAAATTTACGAAGTTTAACCCGAAAGGAGAAGAAAATGGCAGAACAAATTGTGCGAGAAATCTGGCTGTTTCAAAAGCGGCGAGTGCCGCCCATCGACATTGTGGCTGGCAGCCAGATTCCCATTGCCCTGGAAATGAAGGATTATACCATCCCCACTGGGGCAATGGTCAAGGTGTACGCCCGCCCCTGGGGGCGAGAAACGACATACGTTCAGAATGCCACCGTCAGCGGGAATACGGTGGTATTCACGCCGCAGGATGGATTTTTCCGGGAGGGGTGGAACAGCGTCCAGTTGGAAATTGACGGCGCAAAAATCCCCCTGGCGCTGGACGTGAACGGCGGTGTGCGGCTTTCGGACGGCGGCGGCGGCGCTACCCCCGAAGCCGTCCGCCCGCTGGTAGAGCGGGCAGAACAGGCGGCAGCAAAAGCCGCTGAGGAAGCGGAAAAAGCTATTGCGCCGCTTGTCACAAAAGCACAGGAGGCTGAAAAAGGGGCGAACACCCAGGCAGCGGCAGCAAAAGAAAGCGCCTCCGCTGCGGCAACCAGCGCCCGACAAATTGCGGATAGCGCCGCCCAGATTCAGGCGAACAAAGAAAACCATGAGAATCTTCTCACCCGCCTGAAATCCGGCAAGCCGGAGGATGCCGAGTTGCATTTGGGGCTGTGTGTCGTAGACGGAGCGCTTTGTGTAGCGCTGGCCGAATAAGAAAGGATGAAAAAAAATGAGTGTAGTAACGAAACCAATGCTGCTGGACAGCACCGGTCAGGAAATTGCGAAACTTCTGGCCCAGCAGAACGGCTATCTCGCCATGATTGCCAGCGGGCAGCGGCCGGAGCTTTACAAAAGCATGAAGGAAATCGCCAACATTGTCCGAGCTGGCACTGTTGAATCCAACGCTAAGATTTTCCCCATAGGTGACCAGATTATCGCCCCCTGGATTGATAAAGATGACAACAATAAAGAATATCAGGTGGCGTGGGACATTATAAATCATCTCCTGGTGACGTTGGCAACCGGCGAGGTGGTACCGGGCATGATGCTGCAAATGCACAAATGTTCGGCCTATGGTGTGCAGTTTGACCACCAGCAGGCATTCATGGTCTGCCCAGACGGGCTGGCTGCCGGTACTTACAATGTCGTTTTTGGGGCAAAGTGGGGAGACAAAGGCGCAAACGAAAATACCAGCTGGCAATTCACGCTGACCCAGGCCGTGCCTGCGGGTGGCCTATTAAGCGGCTTCGAGGGTCTGCCGAATGCCGCCACAACGGAATTTAAGGTCAAAAGCTGGGCGAAGGGAACGGATGCAGCGCCGATGGAGACCGTTGCTGTTACATCCGGGGCATCCGGCACAAACCTTGGCACAATGGCACTTGCAAAAGCCACTGACGGCGGACTGAACGGAATGCAGCAGGTTGCTTACGGGCACAATCGCTGGGGCACTTCTGCTTTGAGGCAGTACCTGAATGCTGCGGGGACAGACTGGTTCAAAGCGATGGAAAAATTCAGCATTCGTCCAAACGAGTATGCGAAGCACGGCTTTATGGCTGGCCTTAGCGAAGATTTTCTAGCAGCCGTTAAGCCGGTTAAAGTGACAACTGCGCTTAGCAATGGAAGCAGCGCCGAATCCGAGGATACCTATGACACGTTTTCGCTGCTTGCTAACGAACAAATTAACGTTAAAACGCAGGCTGCTGGCGTTGAGGGGACACTATCCCCCTACTGGAAAGAAAAGGTGGGGTTGCTGAAGCCTATCAATTATGCCTGGGAGGCCGCCCCGAACCAAAGCGACGCATTCAAAATTGCGGCGATAAATTCTAATAGCCCGCAAAATATATTTCTTCGGAGCGCAAGTCGGAATAATTCCTATTTTATATGGACAATGTCCGAAAAAGGCCAGATCAATGACAAACCAGCCGATAGTGCGCTTAGATTTTCTCCATGCTGTTTCGTTTGCTAATTTTGTAAAAAATATTGGGAGGATTGTAAAAAATGCAGTATGTAAAAAATACCATTGGCATCCGAAGGCAGACAGATATAGAGGCTGCCAAAATGGCTGCGGAACAGGCAGCCAGCGGCACGGAACGGCTGAACGCAAACCTGGACTACATTGCCATGATGTGTGACGTAGAGTTACCGGAGATTTCGGAGGAGGGAGAAAACCATGAGCCGGAAATTTGAGAAAGTGAAGTATTACTACGAAAAACGCCTGTGGACGAAGGAGCAGGTGGCAAATGCGGTGAAAAAAGGCTGGATTACCGCTGATGAATACCGAGACATCACCGGAGAAGACTACTCCAAATGACGAAGACGGCGAGGGAAGAAAATGACAATTAAACAAATTCAGCACCTGCTGTGCTACCTGGGCTATGACCCGGGGGATTGTGATGGGGTCATGGGAAAGAACACAATGGCAGCTGTGAAGAAGTTCCAGGTGGACTACGGTCTGACGGCGGACGGCGATGCCGGGGCGGCGACCCAGAAGATGCTGACGGGCGCGGTGGCCGGGACGGCTGTGAAGGTGGAGAAGCCGGTGGACACTGCGGAGAGCGGAGAAAAGACCGGCACGTTCTGGGACGACATCACGTATTTTGCCAGGGGAGAATGCCGCTGCAAGTGCGGTGGGCGGTACTGCAACGGCTTCCCCGTGGAAATGGCCGAAGAAACCGTGCGGCTGGCAGACGAAATTCGGCGGAGAGCCGGTGTGCCCCTAAACGTCAACTCCGGTGTGCGCTGCAAGCAGCACAATGCCGATGTGGGCGGCGTGTGGAACTCCCTGCATTTGACCGGACAGGCAATTGACCTTGCCCCCATCGGCGGGAACATTTCGACCACCCGGTTGCAAGAAATTGTCGAGCAGGTACAGGTGGAAAAGATGCCCGGACGGGGCGGTCTAGGCCGCTACGACTGGGGCGTACATGTGGACAACGGCAAATACAGCCGGTGGAACGGCTAGAGAAAGAAGGAGAAAATTTGAGCAATTTCGTGCAAACGCTGGTAACAATTCTGCTGGCGCTTATTGGCTCTGCTGGCTTTTGGGGCTACCTGGATTCCCGCAGAGTGAGGAGAGAAAAGAAGGACGATAAAAAGAATGCCAACACGCGCCTGCTAGTTGGCATGGCTCACGACCGCATTATTTTTCTCGGCATGAAATATGTGGAACGTGGGTTTATTACCAAGGATGAATACGAAAACTTGAATGACTACCTTTTTGAACCTTACGCTGCTGCCGGTGGGAACGGTTCTGCCAAGCGCGTTATGGAAGAAGTAAGAAAATTGCCGCTGCACAATAATTAAGGAGGAAAAGCCATGAAAATGAGCAACAAAATGTACGACATTTTAAAGTGGGTAGCACTGGTGCTGCTTCCTGCTGCGGCCACGTTCTACGCCGCAATTGCGGCGGTGTGGGGATTGGGGCATACCGAGCAGGTGGTTGGCACCATTACCGCTGTTGATACCCTTCTTGGCACGCTGCTGGGCATTTCCAGCGCGAATTACAACAAGGAGGCATAGTGGCAGGTGGAAAAAGTCCCGTGGAATCGGGTGATTTTGGATGAGTTTTGTTCCCTGGCACTCCTCACGCCGCTGGAAGAAAACATCATCCGCACTCGAGCCGCCGGATGGAGCCAAACAAAACAGTGCCACAAGTTTTGTGTGTCCCAAGCCACTATCACAAGAACGGTTAAAAAGTTGCGGATAGAATACGAATTGTGCAGAAAGTACAGTGACAAACTCCCTGAAAATCTGAAATTCTGATTCTGCGTGACGATTTAATGACGATTTATTGACGAAATCCCGACGAGTAGATGATGATTCTACCGTCGGGATTTTTGTTATTCTATAGGTAGAAGGTGGCCACCTCCTAGAATATATTTTTAAGGAGGACTTCTATTTATGGTTGAAGTGGAAAAGGAATATGCCTCTAAAGGTGTTGCTGGTGCCGGTCTTGGTACTGGCATTGCTGGTTTGGCTTTGGGCGTTCTGAACGCTATGGGCGGTATCGGCGCTCTGGCCCTGGGTAACCGTGGCACAATGCCTGGTCCTGGCGGGTGTAGTGAGAATATGCCTGTCAGCCGGTACGACCTAGAGCGGGAGCAGTTGCTCGCCGCAAAGGATTCCGAAATTGCCCTGCTGAAAGCCAACACCTACAATGACCAGAAGGATCTTCAGATGTACGCATATATTGACGCACAGCTGAAGGAAATTCGCAAGACCTTGTGCGACCAGGCTGTGCACAATCAGCGGACGGAGGACAGCTTCACCCTGGCCCGTCAGGATATTGCGGCTGTTAAGTCCGACCTGACAAGGGAAATCCAGATCGAGGCGGAGCGGCGCTGCTGCGGTGACAATTCCATCGTGACCTACGCAAACGCAACCTTCTATCCGAAGCAGGTTGCCGACGTGACCACCGGAACCGGCACCACGGCACAGACACTGTACAACCCTCTGCCCAAGTGTGGCTGTGGGTGCTGCAACGGCAACTGATTCCAAGCCAAAGGGGCGGCAACCGCCGCCCCACATTTTTAAGGAGGTAATTTTTATGGTTTCTATGGATACTGTTCAGGCTGGAATTGCGAAATTCATTGACCGAGATATTGCCCCAAGCCTAAACGGCTGGGACAGAGTCCTGATTGCCGGAGCCGGTGGCCTCTTGACGGCCAACATCCCGAATATTATTGCCCAGTATGCGGAGCACCCCATGCTTAAGGCTCTGGGCGTTTACGATAAAGGGCGCAACGCAGTCGATGTAGACGCTCTGTACAACGCCGCCAAGCCGTACATCAGCGACCCTATCCCTGTGGAAATCCCAATGCTGAAAATTACGATCAAAATAGGGAAGAAAGAGCTGGATACGCTGTATGAATACATCAAGGAAGGAGTGTAAGGCTATATGAAAGAAATAAAACTCCTTATGGAGCACATTGAGGACGAGCTGGAGGACGCGCACACCTACGCAGAGTTGGCACTTGAGTACAAGGAAGCTGACCCGGAAACCGCAGAGCTTTTTTACAAGCTCTCAGGCGAGGAAATGAACCATATGAACGCCCTGCACAAGGCCGTTGTTTCTCACATTGAGGAATACCGCAAGCAGAAGGGTGAACCGCCTGCGGCCATGATGGCCGTCTATGAGTACCTGCACAAGCGGGATATTGAACGGGCGGAGAACGTCGGAGTGGTACAGGCTATGTACAAGAAGTAAGAAACACGCCCGGCCAATTAAGGCAGGGCGTGTTTCTTGGCTTGGACGAAAACCATACCCACAACAACAATTGTGTTCGGATTTGCGCCCAATGGCAGAGCATTCAGCCCCATATCCGAACACCCATGTGCAGTGGAAACAGGAATGCGGAATGTTTTGGCAGGGATTTGAGACAGGCGGTAAGCGGTGACAAATGTCAAAAAGCCGGGGTCGTTATCGTAAACGGTGACAGAATTAACCAGCATATCTATTAACATCGGCTTTTGCGTTTCCAGTGGGATTGCTTTTTCGCGTACAGCGCGAAGGTAGGTAACGACCGTTTCTTTTTCCAGCGGGATAACACCGCGTTCTTCATTGACGAGCTGTTCGGACAGCGCTTTTTTTTGCGCTTCCAGTTCGGAAATCCGCATTATAATTGCATCCGGGGCAACGGCTGCTGTTTCGATGGCTTTTGTCAGGTTACGGATGCCGCTGTCAATTTCTGCAATTTTCTGACGGATGACCGGAATCTGCGTATTCTTTTTAATCTCGTCCTCAGACTGTTGGGCGGCGATGGACGCGACAAAGTCGATAATATCATCTGTCAGGACATCCAGCGCGTCCTGGGCTACAACATCCTCAATCCAGTCCTTCGGGACTGGCTTTTTTTCGCAGGAACGACTTTTCTTTCTGGTGGCACAGGAATAGTAATTGTATATCTTGCCGCCCTTCCCCCTGCCGCACTCTCCGACCATCGGAGCGCCGCAATGTCCGCAGAAAATTTTACCCGCCAATAGATACGGCACCTTGGCTTTTCCCCTGGCTGGGGCGGCCTCATTGGCTTTCAGGCGGCTTTGAACGGCGACCCAGGCATCATCGGTGACGAGGCGGGGAATAATCCCTTCTTGCCTCATTTCCTTGTATTTGTAAACTCCAATATACTTCTCGTTCCGAAAGATGTTTTTGAAGCTGCTTCTGTTAAATTTTGCGCCGCTTGCCGTCCGATAGCCCCGAGCGTTAAAATCTGCGCAAATGGAAGCGGCGGTTTCGCCGTCCCCATATCGGCTGAATGCTTCCACCACCAGCGGTGCGGTGAGCGGGTCAATGACGAACTTTTTATTTTCAATCTTATAGCCCAGCGGGATTTGACCGCCCAGAGAGTTTCCCTTGATGGCGGATTCGCGCATACCACGGGTTATTTTCTGGGACAATTCCAAAGAGTAATACTCCGCCATACCTTCCAGAAGGGCTTCCAGAATCACGCCCTCTGGGTTCTTTGAGATACCTTCCTTGGCAGATTCTACATTGCACCCGGCTTTTCTGAGCCGCATACGGGCAATTGCGCTGTCTTCCCGATTCCGGGCAAACCGATCCAGCTTGTAAACCAAAACCGTTTTCCATGGCGCTCTGACGCTGTCAGAAAGCATCTGCTGGAAGGATGGCCGCTTCTCCATGCTGGCATGAGCGGATATAGCCCGGTCAACATAAATAGCGGCTATCCGGTAGCGGTGCTGCTTGCAATGGGCGATCAGCTCTCGCAGCTGCCCTTCAATGGACTGCTCCGTTTGCCGTTCCGAGCTGTAGCGCATATACAGGCAGCAGACGGCATCACAATCAGATGACAGCACAGACGGATTTTCGGCAAACTGTTGCCGCTCCTGGGCGGTGAGCGCGGATAAATCAATGGGTATCGTTTGCATTTTTCTTTTGCTCCATTTTCCTTTTTACAATTTTTCGGCAGACGAGCAGACAGACACCGGCGATGGCAAACGCAGCAGCATAAACAACGGGGCTGCTGCGGGTTCCTCGGAAAAGCCCGAGGTTCGGGTTTTTCATATCCAGGAATACATAAATCATCAGGCAGGCCCCAAACAGCGTCGCAAGCCCTGCGGCTCCATAGGTTATCCTCCTCCAACTGCTGCGGACGGCAAAAAGCTCCCTTTCCATCATGCGGCTGCGTTCTTCCAGCCGGGAGATGGCGTTATCTTTTTCCGATATAAGTTCTTTCTTGTGTGAAATTTCGGTTTTCAGCCGTTCGATTTCAGCGCTCTGGTCTTGCTTCGGCGGGGACAGCTCCATCAGCTCATCCAAGGAAAGCCCCAGGTCGATTGCGATAGCGGTGACATCGTAGATGCTGGGGCCAGTCAGGTGGCCGGAGAAAAACTTTTTAACCATGGATTCGCTCAAACCGGTGCTGTCAATAACCTGCTGATTGGTTTTGTGCTGCTCCTCCTTTGCCCATTTCATCTTTGTAGGGAGATTATCACAAATTGTCGATATTTGTTGTATTATTTGCTTGTTTTCCATGTAAATCACTTCTATTACTCGTAAAATATTCTCAATTTCCGGGAAAGCTATCTGATTACCCATATGAACCTTTATGTTTTTGCCCTGCACAATTACGATGGGGGCAAGCCAAAGGAATGGGACACACGGCTCCACCGGCGGCAGCCCGGTCACTTGTGGCACGGTGGCCGGGCAATTTTTAATCTGTCCGTTTTATTGGGCACATTAAGTGCTATACATAACTTATGAATCGAACAAATATTCGATAATAAAACAATGCAAAGGAGCGGCGACAATGTTGGAAGAGGTTTTGGAAATGTGGGAACAGCTAAACAAAGAGAATAAGAGGAAGATACTTACCCTTGAAGCTGCTCTTTTATCAACTCAGCCATTGCAGAACGAATCTGCTGCTGATGCTCAGGAGTGAGCATAGCAAAGTATCTAGCGAAATCCTCGGTTTCCTTGTCGGGAGCCGGGGATTTTTCCGTTTCCTGGTCTTCCTCGGAGAAGTAGTCTTCGTCCACGCCGAAGTAGTCAATAATCTTTTTCAGCTGCGTATCTCTTGGGGAAGAACCGTTTTTCCACCCAGAAACGGCGGATTTGGAAACACCTACTTGTAACCCGACATAAGACGGTGTTACCCCTCTGCTATTACATAGTTCGATAAACTTTTTGTAAAACATGGCAAAAAAAGACCTCCATTTTTGTGCAACAAGCAGAAACAGAACTTTATTGACTTTGATACTTGACTTTCTTAACTAACTGAACTATAATACTTCCATGAACACCGGTTCTCAAAAAATGGTGCAAGAAGCCACGGGGCAGGAACCCTGATTTCTCAAAAGTTCCGGCTCCGGCGAGTGGCGAATGCTAGTTATCTGTGGCAAGACTAATATAGCATACGCCACGCGCTTTTGCAACATATTTGTGAATGGGTTTTCAAAAAAATTGCTGCGGCGGAAAAGAAAAATTCACCCGTGGTTTGGTCACGAGTGAATTTCCCCCAAATTTATTTGCCGAAATGCGCTGCGTTGGAAGTCCGTGCTCCGTACACGGCGGGAAACCCTAGATTCCCGCTTTGCTTTCAACAGCAGACCAAACCTGCGTCCTTGACGCACCGTTTCACTTTGGCAGTTTCGGTTCTGCCCTTCGCCCTAACGCATCACGCCACCTATGTGGTTCGGTACTGGCGGTAACAAAAGTTTGTTGGACATAAGTGCCCCCTTCACTCTTTATTTGCCGCATTGGGCGAGAACATTATAGCGAACTTTTCCGCCGCAGTCAATTTATCAAAAAAATAAAGGAGGAGGTCAAAACGAATGGAATTAAAGATTCCGCAGACCTACGGGGAGCGGAGGAAAGCAGCCGAGTTCATCCGGCGAACGTTGGTTCAGGAGAACCTGCGGAACAACTGGCTGATCCAGCAGCTTGCGCGGGAGGGGTTCTTCATCAAGCCACCCACGGTGTGCGATGCGCTGGCACTTCGGTCTCAGTTTCCGAAAACGGACGAGTTTCTGGGCAGAGCGGAACGGATTTGCAGAAAGTACGCGAAGAGCTGCTTCGGTCAAACGCAATCCGGGAGCTAGGCAAAATGGCAAGAGCCTTTATGAAGGAACAACCGGAAACTTACAAGCGGATTTACTTTGAAACTTACGGCAGAATGCCGAAGGACGTGTGAAAGGAGATAGTTATAGTTATGGCAAAGTACAAAGTGGGAGATAAGGTGCGGATTGTGAGCCAGCGGCCTGATGAACCTGCGTTTGTCCAGTCCATGTGCAAATATCTGGGTAAAGTCCTGACGGTAAAAAGCGTGGAGGAAATGCCTTGCGGTACAATATACAAACTCAACGAAGCGGCAGTTTCGCTCCCTTGGATTCGCCACGACTGGATTTTCAAGGAAGAATGGATTGCCGGGCTTGCTGAACCTCAGACGGAACGGCATGGCGACAATGACCTGAGCGTAGTTATCCGCTTTTGCGGCAACAAGACCACGGCACGGCTGATGCGAGGCGAGACCATTGTAAAAACCGCAACCGCCCGCCGGAACCCCGTTGACAAATACAGCCACGCCAAAGGCGCTGCGCTGGCGATGGAGCGGCTATTTAGCAAAAAGTTAAAGGAGGAATGACCATGAGCGCCAAGGACGCAACCCCAGCCGAAATTGATGCCATGAAAGCGAGGCTGGCGAAGCGGCAGGAGGAGCGGCAATTTAACCGAGATGCCGATGAAGCAATCCGAATGGTCCACCACCGTCAGCCGTTGGTGGTGGAGGAGCGGCTAACCCCGCTGGAAAAGCGGGAATATGTCAACCGCGTGATTCCGGCTGGAAGGGCGTTCAGCGCTTCGGCGGTGGCGTTTCTGCTGGCAAGGGCATTTACGGACAACTGGCTATTCCTGCTTGCATTGAGCCTGACGGTGTTCACGGCGGCGGCAATTGCATAAAAAAAGCCGCCTCCGAGGAGAGACCGGAGAGCGGCAAGGGGAAAAATTTACAGTGTCATTATAAATGACAGGAAGGAAAATGTCAATGGATATTTTTGATAAAATGGAGCCGTACCGCTTGGCAGAGCAGCTGGCCTACGAGTCAGACAGACGAGCAGCGGAGCTTCCAAAATGCGAACGCTGCGGCAGAGCAATTGCGGACAGCAAATTGCTGTACATCCCAGAGCATGATGAGTTCTACTGCCTGGATTGTGTTGACGCAATGACCGAAATTAACGAAGCTGCGGAGGTAGAGTGATGGAGGATGATATTTTCATCAACGAATCCGAAATGTTTGAAGAAGTCATTCCCGGTAGAAAACTGAGATTTAATTTCCCAGCAATTTACTTTTACCTGTCATCCTCCGCTTTTGTAGCGTATTTTAATAAACTTGCTGCGCCGATGATGGCGGATGCAGAACGAGTCCAGGTTAAAGTAAGCAGTCGTTTTATCGTATTCCTGCCATCCGATCGCAAACCGCACAACACATTCGCAAAAGGCCAAAGCCATACGGCAACTCTTGCCGTTACAAACCTTGTAGGGATAGTTCCGGTAGGAGCGGCGTTCCGATGCTATCCCTACAAGGGTGGAATCGCCATCAAGCGAGACGAACCGATTAAGGAGGGGGACGCAAAGTGATTAAAAAAATACCCACCGCCAACATGAGCAAAGCGGACTGGGAGAAGCTACGCTCAACCACCATCGGCGGCTCCGATGCCGCCGCAATCCTGGGTCTGAACCCCCACAAGTCACCCTACGCCCTGTGGGCGGAGAAAACCGGAAAGGTCATCCCGGAGGACATTTCCCAGAAAGAGGCGGTGCGGCTGGGTACAGACCTGGAGGACTATGTGGCACACCGATTTATGGAAGCCACCGGGAAAAAGGTGCGCCGGGAGAACTACACCGTATTCCGAGACGATATGCCATATGCCCACGCCAATTATGACCGCCTGATTATTGGAGAAAAAGCCGGGCTTGAAATCAAAACCACCAACGCCCTGAATTTGAAAAAGTTCAAGAACGGGGAGTTTCCGGCACTCTACTATTGCCAGTGCGTTCACTATATGATGGTTTCCGGTTTAAAGCGGTGGTACTTGGCTGTCCTGGTGCTTGGAATCGAGTTCAAGGTATTCACCATTGACCGTGACGAAGCGGAGATTGAAGCCCTGCGGGAAGCGGAGGAAAACTTCTGGTACCAGGTGCAGAACGACCTTCCCCCGGAGATTGACGGTATGGATTCCACGGTGGATGCCCTGAACGCTGCATTCCCGGTGAGCAACCCGGAGGCAGAGGATGTAGACCTGACCGGCTGCGCCACAGACCTTGCGATTCTTGACGAATGCTCCCGGCAAATCAAAGAGCTGGAAGAAAAGAAGAAAGCCGCCCAGAGCAGAATCATGGAAACCTTGGGCGAAGCCGAAAGGGGCTTCTACAGCAGCTATTCTGTCAGCTGGAAAAGTCAGAAACGGCAAACCTTTGACCGTAAGAAATGGGAGAAAGACCACGGCGAAATCCCACAAGAATACTTGAAAACATCGGAGAGCAGAACTTTCCGGTTCAAAAAGGAGAATGAAGAATAATGGCAAATAACATGATTCAGAACGCAGCTGCCGCAACCACTCAGGCGGTCAGCAAGGCAAAGAAGCCCAGCAGCATTCAGGACTACATCGAAGTGATGAAGCCAGCTATCGCAGCAGCTCTGCCCAGCGTGATGACCCCGGAGCGGTTCAGCCGCATTACCCTGTCCGCCCTAAGCTCCAACCCGAAGTTGAAGGAATGCACCCCTCAGTCCTTCTTGGGAGCCATGATGACCGCCGCACAGCTGGGATTGGAACCCAATACCCCTCTGGGGCAAGCCTACCTGATTCCGTTTCGCAACCACGGCCAGATGGAGTGCCAATTCCAGCTTGGCTATAAGGGGCTTATCGACCTGGCTTACCGTTCCGGTGAGGTTTCCATCATTCAGGCGCACACCGTGTACGAAAATGATGAGTTCCAGTATGAGCTTGGGCTTGACCCGAAGCTGCGGCACATTCCAGCAAAGAGCAATCGTGGCAAACCTGTTGCCTACTACGCCATGTTCAAGACCAAAGACGATGGCTACGGCTTCCAGGTGATGAGCGTGGAGGAAGTGAACGAACACGCCCGGAAGTTCTCAAAATCTTTCGGAAATGGCCCGTGGCAAACGAATTTTGACGAGATGGCAAAGAAAACCGTTCTGAAAAAGGTGCTGAAATACGCCCCCCTGAAATCCGATTTTGTCCGAGGGATTGCCCAGGACAGCACAATCAAGTCCGAAATTGCCGCAGACATGGCTGAAATCCCTGACATGACAGAATACATTGATGTGGATGCCGAAACCGGCGAAGTCATCCCCCAGGAGGCAGCAGGAAATGCTTAATTGTGTTGTTATCGCAGGGCGCATGGTGCGTGACCCAGAGCTGCGCCGTACCGGAAGCGGCAAGGCTGTTACCAGTTTCACCGTTGCCTGTGACCGCGATTTCAAAAACCAGCAGACCGGAGAAAAAGAGGTTGACTTCTTCGACTGTGTCGCCTGGGGTGCTGCTGGTGAAAATGCGGCAAGGTATTTAATCAAGGGACAAATGGCAATGGTAACAGGCAGACTGCAAATCAGGCAGTATACCGACAAGAACGGACAGAAGCGAAAGCAGACGGAAATCCTGGTTAGCAGTCTTTATTTCTGTGGCAATAGGGAGGCAAACTCTCAGCCGAACGCCGGGGGCAGCGCTGCCCACAACGCGCCAAGCGCCCCCCAATTTGTGCCGGTGGAATGTGATGACGATCAGCTCCCCTATTGATGTCAATGCCTTGGCGGTGGGAGGTGAAACCGCCAACTCCAACGAAAGGAGAACCCTAATGACTGTTGAATTTACAATCCCTGGTGTTCCGCAGGGGAAGGAACGCCCTCGGTTCACCCAGAACGGTGCGACATACACCCCAAAGAAAACGAAGGACTATGAAAAGCTGGTGGCATGGGCATACCAGTGCGAAGCCCACGGGGCAAAGTTCACCGGCGCTATCCGGGTTGACATTGCGGCAATCTACCCCGTTCCCCATTCGTGGAGCAAGCGCAAGCAGGCCGAAGCGATTGACAATCAGATTTTGCCAATGGTGAAACCCGACTGGGACAACATAGGCAAGATTGTGTGTGACGCCCTGAACGGCATCGCCTACAAGGATGATGCCGCTATCACAGACGCCACAGTCTGCAAGCGATACGGCACCCGCCCATGCGTGGCGGTTCGTCTTACCGGAGAGGAGGCACCCCGTGACACAGTGTGAGCGTATCCTGCGGCATTTGCAGGACTATGGAAGCATTACCCAGGCCGAGGCGGTTACCGAGTACGGCTGTTACCGGCTTGGCGCAAGGATCTGGGATTTGAAAGCACAAGGCGTTCCCATCAAGAGCGAAACCGTCACCGGGAAGAACCGATACGGGGAGCGGACGTGCTTCGCGCGGTACTCCATCATTAAAGAGGCTTAGATATGGAAGATGAAGTAAGAAGCCAATTTACTTTTTACCGCTCGTTTTTTGAAGCGGTTTTCAAGATAAAAAGCAAGGCCGCAAGGGCAGAAGCCTATGACGCTATTTGCAAATACGCCCTTACCGGCATTGAGCCGGATGCCGAAACAACAGTAAGTTCCGCAATGTGCGCATTCCAAAGTGTAAAGCCACTACTTGACACGGAACGAAGGCAATCGGCAGAAGGACGCAGATGCGTGGAGTACAAAATGTGGCGAAGAAACGTCTTTGAACGAGACGATTACACTTGCCAGCATTGTGGGGCGAGAGGAGTTAAATTAAATGCCCACCACATCAAGCCGTATTCAATTTATTTTGATCTTCGGTATTCTGTGCCGAACGGAATAACTCTTTGCGTTACATGCCACAAGATAGAACATGGGAGGCGAGGAAATGGCGATTGAATATTTCTGCGCTTATCACAGTTATCTGGACAGTATGGAGGAACTGAATGACACGGAGAGGGGGAGGCTTTTCACGGCTTGCCTTATCTACAGCAAGACGGGCGAAGCACCGCAACTCCGTGGTAATGAAAGATTCGTATTTCCGACTTTGAAAGCACAGATAGACCGAGATAAGGCAACATACGACAGCCGGTGTAAGAAAAACTCCGATAACATCCGCAAACGATGGAATACGGACGTATACGATGGCGAACAACCGTGTACGAATGATACCAAGACAAAGGAAAAGACAAAGACAAAGACAAAGGAAAAGGCAAAGGATAATTATATACCACCTTCGGTGGTTTGCGGTGAGCTGCCGAGCAGCCCCCCGCCTGCGGCGGTGCTTCCGCTGGTTGACGGCACGGATTTTGAGATTTCCGTGGAGATGGTTGCCGAGTTGTCCGGCCTGTATCCCGCCGTGGATGTAGCTCAGCAGTTGCGGAGTATGCGTGGCTGGCTTCTGGCAAATCCCAAAAACAGGAAAACAAAAGCCGGGATCATGCGCTTTGTCAACTCCTGGCTCTCCAGGGAGCAGAATTCGGCTAGACCTGCGGCAAACAAGAAGCCGGGCGGCTACACCAGCGGCGTTGACCGCCTGGCGGAGATGTACAGGGAGGAATTTGGGAATGGATAAACAGGAAGCGTACCAAATTCTCACGCTTTTACAGGCAAATTATCCCGATTCTTTCCGGGGAATGTCCAAAGAGGCGGCAAATGTGAAAGTCAATCTTTGGGCAGATATGTTCTCCGAAGAGCCATTTGAGGCCGTTGCCGCCGCTGCAAAAGCGTACATAGCGACGGATACCGGCGGCTTTATGCCAACCATCGGGAAGCTGAAAGATATGCTCCATCGGATGCAGTTGCCTCAGCAGATGACCCAGATGGAAGCATGGGGGCTGGTTGCAGGTGCACTGAGAAACAGCGTGTACGGCGCGGATGACGAGTTCCGGAAGCTGCCACCGGCGGTACAGCGGACGGTGGGAAGCCCCGCTCAGCTCAAGGAATGGGCGCTGATGGACGCAGAAACGGTGCAGTCCGTGGTTGCATCGAATTTCCAGAGATCGTTCCAAGTGTGCCAGAAGCGGGAGGACGATTACCAGAAGCTCCCCGGAGCGGTAAAGAGCTTTATCGCCGAGCTGGCCGGGAGGATGGAATTTGAAAAGCTACCGGAAGGCGGTGGAGTATGAAAAACGAAGTAGGCGGGGAAAAGGAACGCCCCGGCCAGTACATCGATTCGGAAAGCCCATTTTGCAGAAACTGCACGCGGGACGATTGCCCCACCAACGGGGACGGCTGCAAGGCATGGGAAACGTATTTCATCGATAACTGGAACAAAAACATCATGAAATCAATTGGGAACCACAAAAAACAACGCCAATTTTTCCGATATGAACACCCGGATTTGGTGAGAGAGGGGATTGTTATCGAGCATGAGCAATGCGAAAATGTACGGCTGTTTCAAGCCGGTGAAGCGGAATTGCACCCCGCCAAGGTGGGGAAAAGTCCCTCGGGGGAATAAAGGCAAACAGAAAGGAAATGGGAAATGAAAGTTCTGATAGCCTGCGAGGAATCGCAAACCGTGTGCAAGGCGTTCCGGGCAAAGGCCAGAAGCAAAATTTCCCCCGGTATCGCCGCCGCAATGGCCGAACAGTGGGGATAGACCATTTTCGTGAGGTCACGGAAACGGTTTAACCGCCTCGAAATCGACACTGTTAGGAGAGACCAATGACAAGAAAACGTTTTGTAAAACTGCTGATGGCCGAGGGATTCAGCCGGAATTATGCGAATTTTACCGCCCGACTTTGGGCAAGCAAGAATTTTTCGTATGAAGAAATGGCAGTAAGAATATGGTGATAAGCCCGGGGCAACCCGGGCGGGAAGGAGATAACAATGGATGAAATCAAATTGAAGCCCTGCCCGTTCTGTGGAAATCCTCCCGCCAGATTAGTTTCCATAGATGGCAAAGAATATATTAGCTGTTTGAATTATAAATGCCTATGTCAACCGGAGACAGCGGCATATAAAGCCAAAGGGGCGGCGGCGAGAGCATGGAATAGGAGGGCTGACAATGGCTAAAGCGGTGCTCATCAGCATTCGCCCGGAGTGGGTGGAGAAGATTGCCAACGAGCGGAAGACAATCGAGGTTCGCAAGACAAAGCCATATTTGGAAACGCCTTTCAAGTGCTATATCTACTGCACAAACACAAGGCCGTTCCTTGTGTGGGGTGATGTTTTCCGGGGCGATTGGGTTACGGAGGTTACCCGTCTTTTGGGGTATGGCAGAGCAGAAGCGGATAGAACCTGGAACGTTTTCAATGGGTACGCTGTTGGGGAATTTGTATGTGATTGGGTTGAAACCATCAAGGCGGCAACAGAACCGTATGGAATCTACGATGTTGATGATGACTTTGTGGCGCAGACTGGGCTTGTGGACGGTGCTTTGTGGGACTACGGAAAAGGCGCAACACTGTACGGCTGGCACATTTCCAACCTAAAAATCTACGATATGCCGAAGCCACTCTATCGTTTCAAACCATGGAACCATGAATGTAAATACAACGACCTGGGTATCGCCATTCCAAAGTGCGGGACGTGCCATGATTGCACGGTAGAAAAACCACCCCAGAGTTGGTGCTATGTGGAGGAATTGAAATGAGTGATTACATCAGCCGGGAGGCGGCGAGTGCGGTAATCGAAGGCGAGCAAAAGAAGCTATGCCCAGCTGGATTATGGGGCAGAAAGTTTGCAGCCGATGCAGATAAGTACGATATGTTGCAGGAAATGTTGGATAAACTTGAAGCGATTCCCGCCGCCGACGTGGAGCCGGTGCGGCATGGGGAGTGGTTGCGAACTGACGATGACTGGAACAGCCTTTCAACGTTTCAGTGCTCAGCCTGCGGTGAAGAATGGTGCTTTGAAATTGATGAAGATATGCCGACGCTGAATTATAACTACTGCCCAAACTGCGGAGCAAAAATGGATTTGGAGGTATAACAATGGCACATGACTTTTTGGGAAATGAATTAAGTATCGGAGATGACGTTGTATTTTTGAACTACAACGGAACTTCTGCCAACTTAGAGCGTGGAAAAATTACAAGAGTATCAGAACATACCGCAGAAATCAGCGGCAAACGTAGAGCGGAATACAAGATTGTCAAGGTTAATCCCGTGAAACCCACGATGGACAACACATGGATTCCGTGCAGTGAGAGGCTGCCGGAGAGCAACCTTGAAGTGCTGGTGATTGTTAGCGGGAAGGTCGGAAATATTACGTTGGTGAATAGTGTGGAGATCGGGGATTTCGACAGAGACGAAGGATGGATTCTTGAAATGTGGCCGGAGTGGGAAGACCCGAACGTTACCCACTGGATGCCGCTTCCAGAATTGCCGAAGGGGGTGTTCCCTTGTTGATTATGCAAACCAAAATGGACGGATTTCCCCAGGAAACCATTGAGAAGCCAGAACCGGCTGTGATTCCATTACCATGTAACGGAAATTTAAGTCTCGGACAAGCCGCTGAAATTTTTAAATATCGGCTGGACGATAAAACAGTCCCGATCTGGGCAAAAGTCATAGCCATTGAAAAGATTTCAGCCCTTGAAACGCTGAACGGCGTTACGAAAGATGAACTGCAACACGGCCTGCAATGGCTTTTTGAACATTACCAATTCGAGGTATAGGATGGTAAGGGAATGAGTGAAAGACAAGAACACCGTCAGCGTCTTAACGCTAGAATTGCTTACGCCGCCGCTATTGAGCGGTGGGCGAAGAATCAGCCGTCACGCATTCGGTTCTTTGCCGTCAGACGCTGGCTGAAAGAGATGCCGAGGAAGGAGGATTTTTATGAGGCTGATTGATGCTGATTTACTTACAACTGAGATTATAAAAATTTCTGGCTTTGTACCTTTTAATGAGGATGTGGCGCTTTGCTCAGTCGATAGCATGCCCACCGTGCGAGCTGTACCCCTCATAGATTTTACGTGTGTGCAGAAGCAGCTGATTTTGCGCAACGCCCAACTGCTGGACGCGAAAGAAAAAATGAAATCCATGGTGCCGGTTGTCAGGTGCCGGGACTGCATTGCATTTGAGGAAATAGGCAAGCACCCCACCAACAATGGAGGAACGCCATTTGGGTATTGCTATCATTGGCCATATGAGCAGGGCATGTCCCCGAATGAGGTTGATGGCAACGATTTTTGCAGCTACGGAGAAAGGAGAGACATAAGTGGCTAAAATAATTGTAATTCTTTTGCTTTTGCTTTTCTGCGCGGTTCTCGCTACGACTTTTGTATGGTGTATTCTCACAATCGTCAAGAACATCATCGAGCTGTGGCGGGAAATAAAGGAGTGAGAACCATGAGCAACGAAATCACCTACATGGACTGCTGGCACTTTATCGCCCCGCTGCTTCCGGTGAACAGCGACCACGCCATGGACATCTACGTCATGGTGTTTAACGCCTTGAAAGAAGCGGAGAAAAAACGGATTGCAGAAAAGAAAAGGCGAAGGAGGAACAACAGCAATGAGCAAGAAACCGGACTATCTCACCCTATGCTCCATAGCCGCCCAGAAGGCCGGGACGAGCTATGGGAAGTACATGGCAATGCACGGATACCACCCGCCAATTCAGGCGGATATGGAGGACGAGGAAGCACCACAGGGCATTGTTAAAATCTGCCCTCAGTGCGGGAAGGAGTTCGCGCAGGGCAAGATCAAGCAGAAAATCTATTGCAGCTTCGAGTGCCAGAAAGCCCACGCTCAGAGAGCCGCTCAAAGGAGATACCGTGACAGGAAAAATAAGGAATTGGAGGTACATGAATAATGGCAGAACAGGATTTCAAATTTGATGATGCGTTGCTTATGAAGACTGCACGCGAGATGCTTGCAAAAAAATTGACCGAAACAGTGAAAGAGGTCGCCAAGTCCGGGGAATGGGAGATAACCACCATCGAGCAGGAAGAATCTGACCCGGAAAAGATTCTCCGGAGGATGTTTGCAAAATACGCCTACGGCAACGTCCCGGAGTGGTTCGCATCTGCGGTATCTGCGACGTTCTATGTGCTGTCTGTGGACAAGGGAAAGGGGATTGAGTGTATTTCCGTCTTGCACACGGCAGCGGAACGGGCACCGGCTGAAATTCGGATGACGGCGCAGACAAAGTTGCTTATGATATGCCAAGAAACCGGGGTGCTCGGCGGGATTGAGAGCCTGCCTGTTCTCTATGGGTAACATGGAGTATAAGGATAGCAGGAAGCATTGCGTCGGGCACCGGTATTTCTTCGGATACTACGAGGGCAACCGGTGCTGCAATTACATATTCGTCCATGGAGAAAAGCGGCCTTGCCCGCCTGGGAAGGATTGTACAGAAAGGAGAAAGAAAACGAAAAACAGGAGACGGAATTTAATATTATAGCTTTATACCTGTATAGTATATACTAAATATAATCTTATATCCTGTGTGTATTGTGCATATCTATACAGGGATTTAATAAGATATGCAAGGAGGAACGATGTGAGCAAGCCGAGATACAGATGGTGGGGATATATCAAGAATGTCATCCGGGCGTATCCGGGGCTGAAAGCGGAATATGCGGACTTGCACGAGCCGTCCATAACTGCCAGTATATCGGGTATGCCCGGTGGAGGGAACATATCAAATCCTACTGCGCAGGCAGCGTTGCGGGAATTGCCAAAGGCTGAGCAAGAAGAACTCAATGCCGTAACTAGCGCAATCAAGTTTACGTCTCAGCTGAAAACGGGAACGGATAGGCTGAAACTGATTGATCTGGTATTTTGGAAGAAAAGCCACACACTCAGCGGCGCGGCGGTGAAATTGAGCATCAGCTATGATACTGCGATAGATTATCATGGGGACTTTATCTTGCTAACTGCGTATTTTCTGAAAAGAATTGATGCGGATGGGCTTAAGAATTATCAAAAGATTGCCTTAAAAAGCCAAAAAGATGTGCTAAGATAGTACCATGAAGAAAATGAAAAGAGGCTTGGGATTGCTCCTGAGCCTCTTTTCGCATGGCGCGGCAGGCAGCGAGTCGGGTGCCCTCTCCCCAACAGAAGGCCGTTCGAATCGGCCTCACGCCTTTATAAAATATCAAAATGAAGGGTGGCGTTGAGATATGAATATCGTTCAGAAAAAGCTTAGCGAAATTGTTCCGTATGCAAAGAACGCCAAGAAGCACGATAAAAAGCAGATTGCCAATGTGGCAGAGAGCATCAAGCAGTACGGGTTCGTGCAGCCGATTGTGATTGACCGTGACGGCGTGATCGTAATCGGCCACTGCCGCGCTCTGGCGGCGAAAAAGCTGGGCATGGAAGAAGTGCCCTGTGTCTGCGTGGACGATCTGACACCGGAGCAGGTGAACGCCCTGCGGCTGGTAGATAACAAGAGCAACGAGAGCGATTGGGACTTTGACTTGCTGGCTGATGAGCTGCCTGGGCTGGATTTGTCGGCATTTGATTTTGACTGGGATTTCCAAGATACCGACGAAACGGAACTTACTAACGAAGAACGTGAACAGGAATTTAGAGAACGAATGGAGCGCGGGGAACTTTCGGACGATGACGAAGAATATCAAGAGTTTCTGAAAAAGTTTGAAGCGAAGAAAACAACGGACGATTGCTACACGCCAGATAATATCTACGACGCAGTAAGAGATTGGGCGGCTGAGAAGTACGAAATTGGCAATGCCGCGATTGTGCGCCCGTTTTATCCGGGCGGAGATTATAAAAGCGAGAAATACCCTTCCGGGTGTGTCGTGATAGACAATCCGCCTTTTTCCATTATTTCAGAAATCTGCGAGTGGTACACAAGCAAGAAAATCAACTTCTTTCTGTTTGCTCCAACGCTTACGCTTCTCGGAATTATGCGCGGCTCGTCAAACTATGTAGCGTGCGGGTGCGGAGTTGTGTATGAAAACGGCGCGTCTGTCAATACGTCGTTTGTTACCAACATGGGTGGCAATAAGATTGTCGCTGCTGCTGATTTAAGAGAAATACTGGATGACGAAAACAAAAAGAATCTCAAAAAGTTGCACAGAGAACTGCCGAAATACTCATATCCAGACGAGGTTTTAACAGCAACGATGCTGTGTTATATGGCAGCTCACGGCGTAAGCCTTGAAATTAGCGAAAGAGATGCACATTTTATCCGCGCGCTTGACGCACAGAAAGCGTCGGGGAAAGGCTTGTTCGGCTCCGGCTTTTTGCTATCGGAAAAAGCTGCTGCGGAAAAAGCTGCTGCGGAAAAAGCTGCTGCGGAAAAAGCTGCTGCGGAAAAGGTCAACACGGATATTTGGAAGTTGTCGGAGCGGGAGTGGGCAATCGTTCGAGGCTTGGGAAATGACGATTGAAGAAGCACGGGCGATCATAGCCAAAACCAGCAGCCCGTATTTGAAGCGGGACATGGAGAAGTTTATTAAACGCCAGCAGAGAAAGGAGGGTGCGTATGGCAAGGCCAAGAAAGGAAATAGACCAGAAGCAGTTCGAGAACCTCTGCGGCCTGCAATGCACGCTTGAGGAAATCTGCGGCTGGTTTGACGTGACCGATAAAACACTGGATAGTTGGTGTAAACGCACCTATCATGCCAGTTTTTCCGAGGTATTTAGGCAAAAGCGAGGAGCGGGGAAAATTTCGCTGCGGAGAAGTCAGTGGCGATTGGCTGAAAAGAACGCTACAATGGCGATTTTTCTCGGGAAACAGTTTTTGGGGCAGCGCGATAACATCGACGTGACCGTAGCCGATGCAAAGGGCATTGCTCTGGACGAGCTGGAAAAGATGGTGTTGGAGGATGACGAGAGCGGAAGCGGTTCATCTTTTGAGGGATGAGCCAATCAAGATTGGATGGGCGGTAGGCTTCAAAGACTTAAACGTAAAGCTGCACAATGCATGGATGCGGGAGATGATTCGCACAAAAAGCGACAAGACTTTGCAGGCACATCGAGGCAGCTACAAAACGACTTGCGTATCCATTGCCCTTGCTTGCTTAATCGTACTTCTTCCGAATAAAAAAATCATGTTCATGAGAAAAACGGACAGCGACGTGAAGGAAGTCATCCGGCAGGTTCAGAATATTCTTATGTCCCCGTATATGCAGGCGGTATGCGAAGTGATTCACGGCAGGCCGCTTGTGCTGACAACCGCATCCGCTGTAGAAATCAATACTAATCTAAGCAATGATGCAAAGGGAACGGTGCAGCTTTACGGCTGCGGTATTTCCGGTTCTCTGACTGGCAAGCACTTCGATATTATATTCACGGATGATATTGTCAACGTGCAGGATCGAATTTCAAAGGCCGAACGAGATCATACCAAAATCATCTATCAGGAATTGCAGAATATCAAAAATCGGGGTGGGCGCATTTTTAATACTGGCACACCATGGCACAAGGAAGACTGCTTCACGCTGATGCCGGAGGCGAAATGCTTCGATTGCTACCAGACAGGGCTTATATCCGCAGATACGCTTTCCAAGATTCGGGACAGCATGACAGCCTCTCTGTTTGCCGCGAACTATGAGCTGCGGCACATTGCGTCTGACGATATTATTTTCACAGATCCTGTTACCGGAGCTGACCCTGCCCTTGCGGAGCAGGGTATTTGCCACGTTGACGCGGCCTATGGTGGCGAGGATTACACAGCGCTCACGATTTGCCACAAAAAGGAAGGAAAATATTACGTATTTGGCAAGATGTGGAGAAAGCATGTAGATGATTGCAAAAATGATATTATCCGATATCGAAAGGATTTTAATGCTGGCGTGATCTACTGCGAAAATAACGGCGATAAAGGCTATTTGGCAAAGGATTTGCGGCGGATGGGCGAGCGGTGCGTGGAATACCACGAAAACCAGAACAAATTCGAAAAAATTTCCAGCATTTTGAAGCCGGAGTGGAAAAACGTTGTATTTGTGAACGGCACAGACAAATCTTACATCAATCAGATTTGCGACTACAACGAGGAAGCGGAACACGATGATGCGCCGGATAGCCTGGCTTGCGTTGTTAGGCGGCTATGGGGCAAAAAGGAAGCGGAACTTTGCCCGGCGGCTGCTGCGTTCTTGTAAATTGCAAATTCACATATTGGAGAAAATTCATGAAAATTTATCAAGATTTGGAAGAAGCCATTGCAAAGGGAACTACCGGGAAATTCATACGTGATGCAGTGCGGGAGCACCAGAGCAGCAAGGCGTACAAAGACGCCGCTGACGGTATGGCGTACTATAACAAGCATAACATCACTATTGAGAAATTCCAGAAGTTCCTTTTTACCTTATCCGGGAACAAAACTCCTGATATTTGGAGCAGCGACTACCGGCTTAAAACGCTCACGTTTCGGCGGTTGGTGACGCAGGAAGTGGGCTATATTTGCGCTAATGGCGTAAGCATGGACGAAAAGGAAAAGCTAGGCGCGGACTTCGATAATAAGCTTCAAACGGCGGCAAAACTGGCGCTGGCGCAGGGCGTTTCCTACGGCTATTGGAATCTCGATCATCTGGAAGTTTTTTCGTTCGCCGATACTCCCGGGAATCCGGGGTTTGTTCCGCTGCTGGATGAAAAAACATCTGAGCTTATGGCCGGTATTCGGTACTGGTTCCGGGAGACTGGCCGAAAAACTGTTTTCCGGGCTACGCTGTATGAGCTGGACGGCGTGAGCGAATGGAGCGCAGAGGGAAGCGACGACGCGCAGCCTATGGCCGAGAAACGCGCATATATCCACAAGGAGCTTAGGAACGATCTGGGCGTTGTGGATGTGTGCGACGAGAACTATACCCGCCTACCTATTGCGGTGCTGTATGGGAACGATACCCACGAAAGCGAACTTGTTGGGTTGCGTGGCTCCATCGACTGCTATGATTTCATCAAATCCGGGTTTGCCAACCAAATCGACGATACCAGCGGAATTTACTGGATTCTGCACAATACCGGCGCTATGGACGATAAGGATTTGGCGCAGTTCATCCAGAGAATGAAAAGCGTAAAGGCGAATGTGGTAGATAGTTCCGATGGAACGGCGGCAGAAGCCCACACCCTTGACGTTCCCGTAGAAGCCAGGAAAACCATGCTTGATATCTTGCGGCGCGACCTGTACGAAGATGCCCAGATGCTTGATGTGACGGCTCTTGCGGGGGCTGAGAAGACGGCTACAGAGATTTCGGCGGCGTATCAGCCACAGGACAACAAATGCGCCGATTTCGAGTATTTCTTGATAGAGTTCATTCGGCAGATTTGCGCTGTTGCTGGTATCAGCAATCCACAGCCGGAATTTACATGGAACAAGGTAATAAATCGCACCGAGGAAACAAATATGGTGCTTTCGGCGGCTGCGTTCCTTGACGACGAAACGATTCTGAAACACCTCCCGTTTCTTTTGCCGGAGGAAGTGCCGGAAATCTTGAAAAGGAAAGCGGACGCTGACATAAATACGGTTTACGGCGGTGATGAGGATGGCCAGACCGAATGAAGCCGATAGAGGAACCGATAGGGCGCTTGCCGATCTTGAGCGCCGTATTAACTCCGTATATTCTCAGGCGGCTAAAGAGCTGCAAGAGGAAATAGATGCTTTTTTTAAGCATTTTGCCGATCAGGATAAGAAGATGAAGGACTTGATAGGCCAGAAGCGCAACGGCAAGGAGTGGACTGAAAAGGACTACCAGCAATGGAGGCTGAACCAGATGGGACGCGGGGCACGGCTGGAAGCGCTGCGGGACAAGCTGGCCGAACGTGCGACGGAAGCGAAAGAGGTGGCGCTTGCCTATGTGAACGACGCTACGCCTGGAATCTACTCCCTGAATCGGAATTACACCGCCTATACCATCGAGAGCGTTCACCCGAGTGCGGATTTTACGCTTTTTGACGAGCAGACGGTAAAACGCTTAATTGTGGAGCAGCCGGACGTGATGCCATACTACCCCGAAAGGCTGGCGCTAAAGCGGGGCATTGATTTGGCTTTTGGCAAGCAGCAGATTACAGCAAGCGTTACAGGCTCCATCTTACAAGGCAGAAGCATAAAGCAGATATCTGATGATTTACAGACCAGAATCGTCACAATGAGCCGTGTAAGCGCCATCCGAGCGGCAAGAACGGCAGTTACCGCCGCACAGAACGCCGGGAGAATGGACAGCTACGCCGCCGCTGACGAGATGTGGGGAATCAAATCTAAGAAAAAATGGGTGGCCACAAAGGATTTGCGTACCCGCCACGATCACGGCATGGCAGATAATCAGATTGTGGACTACGATCAGCCGTTTGATGTCGGCGGTTATAAGATGATGTTCCCAGGTGATGGATCGTTTGGCGCGCCGGGGCATGAGCTGTATAATTGCCGCTGCACGGTGGTGAATGCCACGGATGATGATCTGGAAGCGGAACGCCACATGATGCGCGTGAAGAATCCCGAAACCGGGGAATATGAGCTTGTAAAGAAAAAATCGTACAAAGAATGGTACGACGAAAAGAAAGCGCAGTATCCTCCGGAAAAATGGGCGGGCATGGTAAAGGCTGGGAAGAACTACCAGGCCGACCAGAGGGAATACGCAGAATACCGTGAAATTCTTGGCAAAAAAGCACCGAAAACATTTGCAAAATTCCAAGACTTAAAGTATAATAGTACTGATGGGTGGGAGGCGCTCAAAACTGCGAAGCAAGTTGCAAGCGCGGCAAAATCTGATATAATTAAAGCAAAGCCCGAAATAAAGCCAGTAACTTTAAGCCTTTCCAACTTAGAGGAATTGGAGAAGTGGCAAAACGAATATTATGCAACAAACTCGAGCGTCGAGTTTACGAAAAAAGCAAATCCGAATATATCCAAGTATTCCGGCGGTGCGTATAGCGCAATTAACGCCGTAGAGCGCGGCGGAGCGGCGTATGAAAAGGCGCTGCGTTGCTATGGGAACCTTGACGGGTACAAGGAGATAAGCGACGGCGTTTCTGCGGAAATATCAAAGTTCAAGCTTTCAACGGACTTGAACGTGAAGCGTGTTGTCGGTGATGTTGGGTATATTACGGGAGGCGGTTCATCTGTTGATGATATGGTCGCGAGTATCGGAAAGCTATATACAGAAAAAGGATTTACAAGCACGACAATAGCGCAAGACGCGCAACTCCCGTTTGGAGGACATAAAGATACGCAGACGGTTCTTGATATTATCGTGCCAAAATCAACACGCGGCGCTTATATTTACAAAATGGCAGACAACCCCGCGGAATTTGAATTTCTGATAGACAGAGGCACAACATATAAAGTCCTTGATGCGGGGGAAAGAACTGTTAAAAAAAGCATTTTCGACCTAAAATCAAGAGAGTTTGTGGAGAAAGAAGTCCCCGAACGATATATGAAATTGGAGGTTGTTTCGCAATGAAAGAGACGGTGCTTGACTGGCTTCCGATGTTTGCGGAGTTTGTGAAAGACCCAACATCTGATTTTTCCGTTGGGGATTTTGTGGAAATTGAAAAATCGGCTACACCGAATGCAAAAAACGCTTACAGGAAATACATCAAATTCATTTCTCACGGATTGCAGAACTGGGATGATCTGATTATTGAAAATCGGCGTATTGTTGGTATCGCTAAAACTGCAACGGGGAAATCAAAAGAGCAATGTGAGATAGTTTTGCGGCTCATTGCAGATGGATGGATTGATAATGAACCATTCATTAAGGGGTAACGTATGAGCGGTGAAATCCACGGCAGTAGCAAAGCGGAAAGCTGACAAATAGAAGTAAATAGGCTTGAATAAACCAAAAGCACTGTGCAAATTGCATGGTGCTTTTTCTATGCCCAAATCTTCCAACCGGATAAAAAAGAAGCGGGCTGGAATCCCTGCTTGTGGTGGATTATGCGTATGCGTTGCCACGAACCGCACAAGACCGGCTCTGGAAGAAGCAGAAAAGGAGGGGGAAATGAGCGTTGCCTTTGTGAATAACTCTGACGAAATACTCCGCGCCCTTGGTGAAGCGTGTGAGCGTGGCTTGTGGCGGTGCGGGGAAAAGGCCGAAGAATACGCAAAGGATTTATGCCCCGTTGACACTGGGAATTTGCGCAACAGCATTACACATACCGTGGAGGATGGGAAGAAAGCCATTGTTGGAACGCCTACCGAATACGCCATTTACCAGGAAATGGGAACGGGCAAATACGCCGAGGGAGGCGGAGGCCGTCCCACTCCGTGGAAATACCAGGATGCGCAGGGGGTCTGGCATTGGACAGCTGGCAATCGGGCGCACCCGTTTATTAAGCCGTCAATCGCCGATCATCAGGGAACGTACAAAAACATTCTAAAAGACGAACTTAGCAAAGGAGATTGACAGGGCGTGGATACCAGAAAAATAAATGTGCTTGGGGCTGAATACACGCTTTCCGTTTGTGGTGAAGATGAAGATTCACGGCTGGCGGGATGCGATGGATTTTGCGACGAAACCAGTAAAGAACTGGTTGTGGATAGCTATAGTAAGCACGTCGGCGACCCAACTTGTAAGAAAAACTTACAAGTTCAGATTAGAAAGAACAAGCGGCATGAGATTATCCATGCTTTCCTCTTTGAAAGTGGCCTTGCGGAAAACTCCGAATGGGCACAGAACGAGGAAATGGTAGATTTTTTTGCTATCCAGTTTCCTAAACTTATGGAAGCGTTCAAAAACGCTGACGCGATTTGAGGAGCAATAAATGAATAATGACGAAATCATAAAGGCCATAGAGGCCATTATCAAGCGCGGGAACGATGTGGAGATACGGCGCAAGGGCGACGGCTACATAGTTCTCGAAGTAAAGAAAACAATCAAATATTCTTCTCCTGCGTAATTGGGCGCGGGAAAGGGCAATCGGAGCCGAACAGTACGTAGATTTTGCGTGCTGTTCGGCTCTTTTTTGCTTATTTTGGTAAAACCCGCGAAGTATAGCGGTTTTTATATCACAGTCGTCCCCGAAGAATAGGGGCGAAGAAAGGAAGACTGAAACAATGGCATTAACGCGCAAACTTTTGAAGGGGATGGGGCTTACCGACGAACAGGTAGACACCATCATTGAAGCACACTCCGATACCGTGGACGGCCTGAAAGCCGATATCGGGAGGTACAAGGCCGACGCTGAAAAGCTTCCGGGCATTCAAAAGGAATTGGATGATCTGAAAAAGGAAGACGCTGACGGCGGCTACAAGGCCAAGTACGAGAAGGAAAAGAAAGACTTTCAGGATTTCAAAGACGGAGTTGCCGCTAAGGAGAGCGCCGCCGCCAAGGAAAAGGCCGCGCGGGCGTACTTCCAGAGCAAAGGCATCCCCGCCGAGAGCATGGGGTTGGTTATCCGTGGAGCCAAAGCTGAAATCGACGGCCTGAAACTGGACGGCGAAAGTATCAAAGATACCGCCGCACTGGATGGGCTGCTTTCCGGCGATTACAAGGGCTTGATCGGCAAGACTACCACCACCGGCACCCAAACGCAGACCCCGCCTGACACCTCTGGTGGCGCAAAGAGCCGCGCTGAAATCTACAAAAAGGACGATAAAGGCCGGTATCTTTTGTCCACCGCTGAGAGGCAGGCCGCGCTTGCTGAAAGCATGGCAAGCGAAAACAAGTAACTTTTTTGAAAGGAGCTGTACAAATGGCAGCAAAAGAAAACGTAACGATTTCCACACAGTTCACCACGTCCGCGCGAGAGGTGGACTTTGTAACCCGGTTCAACGATAACTGGGACGCACTGCGCACCATTCTGGGCATTATGCGGCCTATCCGCAAGGCGCCCGGCACAAAACTGGTATCCTACAAGGCAGAGGTAGACGGCGATTTGCAGGGCGGTGCCACCGTAGCGGAAGGCGACGAGATCCCCTTCACCAAGATGAAGGTTTCCCCCGTCACCTATGGCGATATCGAGGTGGCCAAGTACGCAAAGAGCGTCACCATCGAAAGCGTGGCCAAATACGGCGCAGAGGTCGCCGTAGAGAAGACGGACGACGCTTTCCTGGTTGCCCTGCAAAACAAGGTTTTGGGTGACTTCTACACGTTCCTGGCTACCGGCTCCTTGGCGCTGACCCCCAAGACCTGGCAGCTGGCGCTCGCACAGGCAAAAGGCAAGGTGCTTGCGAAGTTCATGGGCATGGACAAGGACGTGACCGAGGTCGTTGGGTTTGCCAACATCATGGATTTCTACGACTACCTGGGCGATAAGGAGATTACCACCCAGACCATGTTCGGCCTTACCTATGTTCAGAACTTCCTGGGCTACAACACCCTTTTCCTCCTGCCTGACAAGTACGTCGCCGCCGGTAAGGTGATTGCAACCCCCGTTGAGAACATCGACCTGTACTACGTCGACCCGAGCGACAGCGACTTTGCCAAGCTGGGGCTGAATTACACCGTGAAGGGCGAAACGAACCTGATCGGCGTACATGTCGAGGGCGACTACTCCCGGGCTACCGGCGATATGTACGCCATCATGGGCATGAAACTGTGGGCGGAGTACCTGGACGGAATCGCCGTTGCCACTGTTACCCCGGCGGGGGGTTAAGGGCGGCTCTGACAGCTGACAAAACCGCACCGGAGACCGTGGACTTTGACGGAATGACGAAAGCGCAGCTTTTGGAGTACGCCAAAGAAAACGGTATCTCCGGGGTCAGCGCCGCAATGAACAAAGCGGACATTCTGGCCGTTGTAAAGAGCCGGTAAAGGAGGGAATCACATGGGACATGCGGTAAGCCTGTATGAGCTGCTTGTGTACCTGCGTAATTTCTTCCCCGGCTTGCACTGGCAGTTTACCGGGGCGGAAATCACCGGGAACCGGATCGTTATTCCCGGCCTTGAAACAGGCGATTACTACCTGATCGAAGGAAGCCGGAGAAATAACGGGATTCACGTGTACGGTGATGCTGATTTGCGGAACGAAACTTATACCGGAATCGTTACGGAAATCTGCGTACCGCCGGAGGTGCTGGCAATTCTGGAAGAAATCAACACATGGCAGGAGAAGAATGCTGAGGCCGTACAAAGCCCGTATCAAAGCGAATCTTTCGGTGGCTACTCGTACACAAAGGCAAGCAGTTCTTCCGGCTCTGGCGAAAGCACGAGCTGGAAAACGGTGTTTGCGCCGCGCTTACGGATATGGAGGAAGATATGAGCTTGCTTGACTACTACCTGAATAACACGTGCGCACTGATGGAAAAGAAGCGTACCCCGGACGGGGAGGGCGGTTGGGCGACGGAATGGACACCGGGCGCGGAGTTCGACGCAGCTATTATTCTGGATACCTCCATGCAATCCAGAATCGCGGAGAAGGAGGGCGTTACCAGCGTGTACACCATTACCACCCGCCGCGCGAATCCGCTTTCTTTCCATGATGTATTCAAGCGGCTTTCCGATGGCGCAATTTTCCGGGTGACGAGCAACGGGAGCGATAAGCAGGCACCCACGGTCGGCACTTTGGATATGTGCCAGGTTACCGCCGAGAAATGGGAGCTGACAAAATGACGGCAACAGAAGCGCTCTACAAGTTTTTTTCCGGCTTTAATCTCCCTGCGTATCCGGATACAGCGGTACCGAGCGACACCGTAATGCCTTACCTCACCTATTCCGTTTCCGTCGGCGGGTGGGGCGATATGGCGAACTCGCTGACGGTAAAGCTGTGGTATCACACGGAGAAAGAGGCAGAGCCGAACGCCAAGGCGGAGGAGATTTCCCGCACGATAGGACGTGGAGGCATTCAGCTGCCTTGTGATACCGGCACAGTTTGGCTTATGCGCGGTGAGCCGTGGTGCATCAATTCCACATTTGAATCAGATCAATCCATCAAATTGCGGCAACTGAACGTTGCCGCAATTTTCAATACCATATAGGAGGAAATCAATGAAATTTACACAGATTCCGCAGGATACCTTTAAGGAGCTTGTTCTGAATGCCGGTGTTCTGCTTTCAGCCTTTTCGCCCGATACGGCGGAAGTCGCCGACGGCACTATTATTGGCGCTACCAGCGGCGGATTGACCTTTGCGGCAACGCCCAGCTTCTCCGATTTCGGCGAGGATATCGATAACTGCCCGAAGAACACAAAGGAGTTGAAACGGCTGGAAAGCTGGGAGGTGAAGCTGAGCGGCACTTTCGTATCTGTGAACGCCACTAACGCAAAATCGATGGTGGCCGCCGCTGATGAAGCCGCCGGGAAAATCACGCCCAGAAACGATATTGCCACCGAGGATTTCAAGGATATCTGGCTTGTGGCCGATTACTCCGACAAAAACGGCGAGAAAAAGGGCGGCTATCTGGCCATCCATATGTTGAACGGCCTTTCTACTGGCGGTTTCCAGCTGAAAACCGGCGACAAGAGCAAAGGCCAGTTCGCGTTCGAGTTTACCGGCCATTATTCCATCACGGCGCAGGATACGCCGCCTTTTGAGATTTACGTAAAGGCCGGAGAGGCCGAATCCGCTACGATGTAGGAGGCTAAGCATGAGAAAATTATCTCAACTTGGCACGGACGAGTGCCTGGACGTGCTGTGCGAGATCACCCCGCACATTGTGAATCTTGTTTCTGATGAGGAAATCATGAACGCCATTGGCAAGCCGGTGGACAAGAAAAACTCCACAAAAGTCGGCGTTATGCTGATTGGTGCGCAGAGGGTTACCACCGTTGTTCCGTTGCTGCTGAAAACGCACCGCGCCGACATTTATGCTATTTTGTCCATCATGGGCGAAAAGAGCATTGAGGAAGTGGCCGCACAGAGCACAATGGCGACGCTTTGGCAGATTAAGGAGCTTTCCAACGATAAGGAACTGCTGAGTTTTTTCAAATCGTGGGGGCGTGGGGAGCAGAGCGAATAATCAGCGCACTGTGCGCCCTCCCCAGAGTACGGGCGAGGGCGTACCTCTCCATTCTTCCCATGGAGTTGAAAAAGCAATGCGAACGCGAAATCCTTCGGCGCTACATTACCGACGGTATCCAGATGATAACGCAAAACACGGCGGGGCGTGATGAGCGATTGTATCTATCTATTGGATACGAGGATATCATCAACCCGAAGCCGGTGGAAAACCGGTCTGCGGAGGATATCGTGGCGGATGTGATGAAAAATGCCGGGCTGAAACTGGTGACGAAAGGCGGTGGGCAGGATGGCGGCTAATGTATTTGAGCTGTTTGCGACGATCTCGCTGGATACGGATGAATATGAGCGTAAACTAAAGGATTCTGGAAACAAAACAAGCACATTTGCCGACGTTCTGAAAGCCAACCTTGCCAGTGGCGCGATTATCGCCGGAGTAAAGAAGCTCGCCGGGGTAGTTGCAGACGTTGGCAAAGCGGCCTATACCAGCTATGCGCGGTATGAGCAGTTAGCCGGTGGCGCACAGCTGATGTTCGGCGACGCTTACGATTTTGTGGCGGAGAAAGCGAGAAACGCCTACAAGGCCGTGCAGATGAGTCAGAACGACTATTTGCAGCAGGTGAATGGATTTGCCACCGGCCTGAAAACCGCCCTTGGTGGCAATGTGCAGGCCGCTGCCGAACTGGCTGACAAAGTAATCACCGCAGAAGCTGACGTTGTAGCGGCGACCGGCAATTCTCAGGAAGCCGTACAGAATGCCTTTAACGGCATTATGAAATCCAACTTCACGATGCTGGACAATTTGCAGTTGGGTATCACCCCCACAAAAGAGGGATTCCAGCAGCTGATTGACAAGGTAAACGAGTGGAACGCAGAAAACGGCGAGGCCACTGCCTATACCATTGACAATCTGGCCGACTGTCAGGCCGCGCTTGTGGATTATATCGAAATGCAGGGGCTTGCTGGGTATGCGGCAAATGAAGCGGCGGGCACCATCGAGGGTTCCACGGCATCCATGAAAGCAGCATGGCAAAATCTGGCTACCGGCATGGCCGACAGCAGCGCCGACATGGAAGGACTTACAAAGGACTTTGTGGACAGCGTATTTACAGCCGGAAAGAACATTATACCCCGTGTACAGCAAATTGTTACCGGCGTTGGAACTGCCACGGCAGAAGCTATTTCATATCTCCGGGAAACGAATAGCGCTATTGATCTTCTCGTCACGGCGTTTGAGTTCGCGGCCACAGCGGCAACCGTTGCCGGTACTGCGATCGGGGTGAATATGGCCGGAAAAGCCATTGCAAATATCGCCACGATATTCACGGCAAATGCTTCGGCGCTTGCTTTCTTCACAGCGGAAAGCGGGAAAGCGGCGGTCGCGGAAGCCACGCTGAATGGTGTATTTTCCGTTAGTGAAATCGCCGTTGGTGTACTCACCGGGCAGATTTCCCTTGCAACTGCGGCGCAATACGCATGGAATACGGCGATATCGGCTAATCCGCTGGGCGTGCTGGCGGCGGCTGTAGCTGCGCTGGCGATTGGCATCGGCAAGGCAACCAAGGCACACAAGGCGTTCGTCAAAGAGTTAGCCGGAGAGCCGCAGACGGTAGAAGAAGCACGCGCAAAGGTAGAAGAGCTTGAGCAGCAGTACGAGGAAGCTTCAAAAGCCAGGCTGGAAATGTTCACGTCCGATGCTGGTTTCAGCGGCGATACCGTCGAGATGGAGAGATTAGCCGAAGCCATAAAGCAGGCGAAGCAGAATCTTGCCGATTTGGAAGCGCAGGAGCAGGCCGCCGCCGAGGAAGCGGCAAAGCCCGCAAATGTGATAAAGGCTGCTTCTGAGGAATACGCGGCCGCCGCACAGTCCATTTTGGAGGATTACCAGAATACCTATACCACCATCTATAACGGGCTGCATGATGTGGGGTCCGCATTTACTTCCCAAATAGAAGTTGCAAAAATGTCGTGGGATGATTTCATGGGTAATCTTAAAGGAAATACCGAAGTCCTTCAGCAGATCGATGAAGATTTTGCGTTTGTTTCCGAAAAAGCAGACCTTGCAGGCATTAGCGTTGACGGGCTTTCTCAATATCTCGCGTCCATGAGTACGGGGGAACAGGCCGGATTCCTTGCAGGGCTACGTGATGAACTAGAAGATATGTCCGGCGGCACCGAGGGGCTAAGCAAAAAACTTGCGGAGCTTATGGATAATGTTTCTGCATATGAGGCCGCAGGAACCGAAACTTCTGATGGATTGGCGTTGGCGGTGGAGAATGTGAACGCTCGTATGCAGGAAGCCGCAGACAGCTACGTGGAAAAGGTCGGCGACCTTGACCAGGAGGCGGCAGCTACAGAGGCGGCAACCAATACCATGAGTGGTCTGGTGGCCGGTATCGATAGCAGCACCCCCGGAGTTCTGGCAAAGCTTGACTCCCTCGCCTCCCAGATGAAATCACGGCTGACAAATAGCTTTGCCAACTACACGCTCACGATAAAGGCCAATATCAAAGGGAGCAACGTCCCCGGAGCAAAGAGCGGCCTTGATTATGTACCATACGATGATTACCTAGTGCGCCTCCATAAGGGGGAAAAAGTTCTCACCGCCGAGGAAGCGCGAGCATATAGGGCTGGAAAATCGGCTGGTGCGTCTGGCGGGGCGGACTACGACGGAGTGGGCTTTGCTGGTGGTGGACGCGGCGTGACAATTATCCAGAATATTAATTCTCCTGTGCAATCCGAAGTGGAGCTGGCAGCAGCCACAGAGGCTTATTTCACACAAGCGAGGTGGACGATTTGAAGAACTTCAACAATTTAAGCAAATTGTTCCGCTACGTGAACGAAAACGGGGATAGCGTTACCTTTGATTATGCCGGTGGATATCTTATCAACAAGCCCACGGGCATCGATACGGTAACGGTATCCCTGTCTCAGGCGAAAGGCATCAACCAGACGGGGGCGACAATTCAGAGCAAAAACGTTCAGCCCCGGCCTGTGAATATCAACGGGTATCTGGTGGGAGACGGACAAGCAGCGAATAAAGAAAAGCTGCTTTCCGTCATCCGCCCCGATATTTCCGGGAAACTATATGCGGATGATTATTATCTGAATGTTTGGCCTACGGCGACACCCAACATTGAGGCGAAACAATGGGGCGCACAGTTCCAGTTTTCTCTTTTGGCGGCGTATCCGTATTGGTGCAAGGACGATTCCGCAGCGGTAACGTTGTCCGGCATTCAAAAGCTATTCAAATTCCCGTGGAACATTTCAAGGCCGTATCGTTTCGGCCAGCTGTTTGAAGCGAAATTTATCAATGTGGAGAATCGCGGTCAGGTTCCCGTCCCGTTTACTGCTACTCTTTCGGCAAGCGGTGATGTGGAGAACCCCAAAATCACCAACGCGGCAACGGGAAAATTCCTGCTGATAAATAAAACTATCGTCAGCGGGGAGCGGCTGATTGTAGAGATTACGCACGATCGGACAACTGTAACGTCATCCGTCGACGGAGACTGCCGGGGTGCGTTGAGCCTGAAAAGCACTTTGTTTCAGCTGGAAGTTGGGGATAACGTGTTGAAGCCGGAAGCGACAAGCGGACTTGCGAATTTGCAGGTGGATATTGATTTCGCAACGGAGATCGTGGGGATTTCGCTATGAGCTTCGAAATCTATAAAGAGGACTTTTCCACCCGGTACGAAATCCGGCACGCAATCAGTGTTATCATGAATATTTACTACAACGATATCGGAAAGCTGATACTGGTTGCGCCGGTAAGCGACTACAACATTAACGTACTGAAAGTCGGAAATCTCCTGTATGATACGAGCAGAAACGTAACATTTGTGATAGAAAACACAAAGATTGACACGACCACGAACCGCATAACTGCGAATGGATACACCGCAAACTGGCTTTTGAATAAGCGCATTATTGCATCGGAGTACCACATGGAGAATATCGAAACCGGCGTGTATAAGCTGATAAGTGATAATCTCCGTGGGCTTACAAGGATTCAGGTTGCGGAAGCATCCGGGATGGAGGATACCACGGACAATATCTTCAAGGGCGGGTATCTGCTGGACGAGATCATCCCATTTTTGGAAGAAAAGGGCATAGGCCACGCGATGGAGTGGAACCCCGACGATATGGTGCATACGTTCCGCCTTTACAAGGGGCGTGACCTGACGGACGGCATTCACGCCATTGTATTTTCGGAGGAACAGGGGAGCGCGAAAGATCTTGTAATCAATGACGACGATTCCACCCTCTGCAATGTGGCCTATGTGCAAGGAAGCTTGAACGGCACAGACAATACTTTTGTTGAGATTGTCGGCGATGCAACCGGGGACAATCGCCGGGAAGTGTGGTTCAAAACTGCCGTTCGGCAGGAAAATGACGAATCTGCGGCTGATTGCAAAGCCCGCGCGCGTGCCTACGGCCAAATGGAGCTCGGGAAGCGAATCCGGCGAAAGTCCTTTTCCGTATCCATCGACCCGGAAGACTTGGGCAAGTATTACGCTCTGGGGGACATTGTGTCGTGCGTATCTGCCCGGTTCGGGGTATCGTTCAGCGCCCGGATTACGGGCATTAAGTACACCTTGGACAGCAACAAAGCCCGGACAGAAGTTATCCTGGGCGACCCTATTCTTACAGCATTGGGGGCAATGAAATTAAATGGCTAATATCAAAAGTTTTCCCAACAACCAAGATACATACATAGGCGCAGAAGACGTTATGCGCTGGCATCATGGCCGCACATCCGGCGTTTTTGCCGCTGGCAGTAATGCGTCTGTGCAGGCGCTTCCCACGCCTGGAATGGCGGTGGAAGTCTCAGACGGCACCGGATGGATGGCGAATTCCGGCAGGAACGGCATTGTGTGGTGGATTGATAGTGAATCCGTTGACGGTGCCAAATTGCAGCTTGCCGTTGATGCGGCAGACGGCGTTTTGAATCGGATTGATCGCGTAATCGTGGAGTGGAAAACCACAAACTACGTGGACTATCCGGAAGTGAAAATCTTGAAAGGCGCAAAATCCGGGAAGGCAGCAGCCCCGGCACTGACAAACAACAGCACAATCCGGCAGATCAGCCTTGCGCGGATTTCCGTTGCAGCCGGTACAACCGCAATTACCGCTTCCATGATTACGGATGAGCGGCTTGACGCTTCGGTGTGCGGGCTGGTGACGGAAAAGGTGGGCATTGATACCAGCACAATGCAAAGTCAGTTTTCCACACTTTTGCAGGAAACGCAGGCACAAGTAAAAGATGTGCTTGATGATACCACGGCACAAGCCACATCGGTTCTGGATTCCATCAACCGGGAGCTGGCAGACCTGGAAGCCGGTACGGCGGTGGAGCTGAAAAAGCTCCTGTTCGCGAACACCAGTGTACCGGTATCTGCGTTTGTGGCTGATTCTACATATCAGGATTATCCATTCCGCGCGGCGATTGCGCTGACGGGGGTGCTGGATACCATGATTCCGGAGGTGGTTCTTGCTGTGGCAGACGCAATTGACGGCAATTTTGCCCCTGTTGCAGCTACCTATAACGGCGGCGTGTATCTGTATGCCGCAAGCGCCCCGGAATCGGCAATTACAGTTCCCACCATTATTTGCTGGAAAGGAGGTGTAAGCGCATGATTGGCAGAGTTAACACAGGGGGCGGCTCTGGCTGCATATTGACTATAACCGCTGTTGCCAGTGAGACCGTAACAATCTCCAAAAATGGTAAGTCTAAGAGCAAAACCGCGGACTCCAAGGGCGTTGCGGTATTCAGGGGGCTTGATACTGGTAAGTGGACAATCACCATTGTCAGAGGTGGTGTTCCGATTACAAGAGTTGTGGCTGTTACTGCAGATTACAGCGTTGCAATTCCGCTGTTCGCAGCCACCATCAACATCACCTATCCCGCCGGTTCGACCTGCACTTGCTCTGACGGCACAACGACTCTATCCGCCCCTGACACCAGTGGCACATGGGCTTGCATTGTGCCAAACGCCGGGACGTGGACGGTGAGTTCCACCGATGGGGATAAGTCAAAAAGTGCCGATGTCGTGATAACCACCGACGGCCAGACCGAGAGTGTCACGCTGCTATATATCACTTATCTGTTCAAGGACGGTGAAACTTACGATTCGCTGACCGGCGGGTGGCAGGGGACGGTTAACACTGAAAAGCAAGCACTACAGCTTTACGCCTCTGCTGGAAAAACAGCCAATGCGTGGACGAAAAGCAAGGTTGATATGACTGATTACAGCACCATATCCGCTAAGACCGACGCAAATGTTAATAACGTTAGTCTTAACTTGATTATTGAGGATTCCATCGGAGCAAGTAAACCGGTGGCAAAGGCAGAACTCAATACCGCCTCGGATGAAGTAAGCCTCGATATATCCAACATCACCGGTAGCCACTTCATCCGGCTCTATTCGTACTCTGGAAAAGGCGGCACACGGTACGTCTACGAAGTCTCTATGCAGTAGGGGGTGTAACGCTTGAAAACAATTTATATTGGCTCAGAATTTAAGTGCTACGTTACCTCTGGCGAAGACCTGACGCCTATTGAAACGGACGCTTTCGATGGCAAATGTGACGCCTACATTGAGGGCTACCGCTTCATCCCCAGCGGGCAGACGTGGACACGCTCTGACGGCGTGGTGTTCACCGGTGAGATGATCGCCCCGTGGAAGCCGTGGGCAGAGTTGGACACCGCTCAGCGGGAGTATGAGCGGGAGCAGTATCAGGCTCTCGCTGCTCAGAACGACGAGTACGAAGCCGCATTATCCGAGATCGAAACTGCTCTGGGGGTGAACGCATGACCATCGAAGAACGCAAAAACGCCATCCTTGCGAAAATCACCGAGATCAAGGCCAGCGGCGGCGAGGAACAGCTGAAAGAGCTGGATGAAGCCTACAAGAAAGGGGTTGACAGTCTGTGACACAAGAGGAAAGAAAAAGCATCATGTATGCTCAGGGGCGGGCGAACGCGCTTGCCTTGCAGGAGAAAGCCCCGGACATGACAGGCACCGAACTGAACGCGGCGGATAGCGACATCCCCGGTTTCAAGGCTGCTGTCGCAAACAAAAACATGCTGGAGCGCAAGGCCGGGTTTGTGTGCCGGTCATCTGCTGGCCGTGTGGTGCGGCTGGTGCAGCCCTATGACAGTACTATCTACACACAGGAGCCGGAGGACCTTCCCGCACAGTGGGGGTTTGTATGGAGCACAGACCCAGCGAAAGCATTGCCGTTCGTCGCCATGGCTACCAGCCCCTACAATAAGGGCGACTGCTGCACGGAGGGCAGTAAAGTGTACCGCTCCACGTTGGACAGTAATGTATGGTCGCCGTCCGCATACCCTCAGGGCTGGGAAGAGGTGAACGTATGACGGTAAAGCAAATTCAGTGCCTTCTGACCTATCTGGGCTATTCTCCCGGCACGATTGACGGCATTGAGGGCAGGAATACCCAAGTGGCTATCCGGGCGTTTCAGGCCGACTACGGGCTCACCGTGGACGGGATACCGGGTGCGGCTACTCAGAAAATGCTCATCGGTGCTATCGCCGGGACGGCGGTAAAGGTAGAGAAACCGGAGAGCAGCGACGCACCGAAAACGGGGACTTTTTGGGACGACATCAAGTACTTCACCCGGGAGGAATTCCGGTGCCAGTGCGGCGGGAAATACTGCAACGGCTTCCCCGCAGAACCAGTGGAGGAAACCGTCCGCATGGCGGATGAGATACGCCGCCGGGCGGGGGTTCCCCTGAATGTGAATTCCGGTGTGCGGTGCAAGCGGCACAACGCCGAGGTGGGTGGGGTATCCAACTCCCTGCACACCACGGGACAGGCTATAGACCTCTCAGGGGCTATCCCCCCGGAGAAGCTGTATGCCATAGCGCAGGAGGTACAGGCCGAGAAAATCCCCGGGCGGGGCGGTCTGGGGCTGTACGGATGGGGCATCCACGAGGACAACGGGAAGTACAGCCGCTGGAACGGCTGAGAAAGAAGGAACGAGATGCACGAATTGGTAAAAACTGCCGTTACAATTCTGATCACGCTGATTGGGTCGGCGGGCTTCTGGAGCTATCTGGATGCCCGCCGGACAAAGAAAAGCGCAAACACCCGCCTGCTGGTGGGAATCGCGCATGATAGGATCGTATTTCTCGGAATGAAGTACGTGGAGCGCGGGTATATCACCAGTGATGAGTACGAGAACCTGAACGATTATCTTTATGCGCCATATGCAGAAGCCGGAGGCAACGGCTCTGCGAAACGTGTAATGGAGGAAGTGCGGAAACTTCCGCTGCATAATTAAAGGAGGAAAACAAAAATGATTAACTGGATTGTACGTATCAAGAACAAGAATTTCTGGCTGGCCGCGATTCCCGCGCTGCTTCTGCTGGCGCAGACGGTGGCCGCCCTGTTCGGCTTTACGCTGGATTTGGGCGAGATCGGCGACAAGCTGCTGGCCGTGGTGAACGCCGTGTTTGCCCTGCTGGTGATTCTGGGCGTGGTCAATGACCCCACCACCGCCGGTATCGCTGACAGCAAACAGGCAAGAACTTACATTTCCCCCAAGGAGGACTGATGTGATAAGTGGATAAAGTCCCGTGGAATCGGGTGATTCTGGATGAGTTCTGTTCTTTGGCAATTCTCACGCCGTTGGAGGAAAAGATCATCCGCACCCGAGCCGCCGGATGGAGCCGTGTACAGCAGTGCCACGCTTACGGCATGTCCCTTGCCACATTAGATAGGTACATTAGGAAGTTGAAAAACTCCTATAACAGTGTGCAGGAGTATAGCTACATACTCCCGAAAAACATAGACTTCTGATAGTTTTTTGAAGGATATGTGATTGTAAGTCGGTAGGGAAACGAGAGTTTCCCTACCGATTTTTTTGTTATTCTATAGGAAGAAAGGGGGCGTTGCCTATGGCTGAATTTCAAAGCTTTAATCCAAATCCCCGCGCCGCGAAAGTCGGCGATTGCGCAGTCAGAGCTGTGGCAAAGGCTCTAGGAATTGACTGGTACCAATCCTACGTTGAGCTGGCCAGCGAGGGGCTGACCCAATGCGATATGCCTAGCGCAAATAACGTATGGGGCGCGGTGTTACGGCGGCACGGATTCAGGCGGGCGGCAATTCCGGCGGAATGCCCGGACTGCTACACCGTAGGCGATTTTATCCGGGAATACCCTGACGGGATCTACGTTGTCGCGCTGAAAAACCACGTTGTTGCCGTGGAAAACGGCGTTTTGTACGATACTTGGAACTCAATGGACGAAAATCCTATCTATTTTTGGAGGCGTGAATGATGGCAAATCCTTATATGCAGCCCAACTACCAATCCGGCTATTTTCAGCCCAACTATTTCCAGCCGCAAATGCCCATCGTGCAACCGCAGATACCCGCACAACCCCAACAGCCGCCCCTTGATGACCGAATTTGGGTAGCTTCGGAATCTGCGGCGGAGGCGTTTATCGTCACGGCAAACGGATTTGTGCGGCTCTGGGACAGCAACAAGCCTGTATTCTACGAAAAGCGGACGGACGCGCAAGGGCGACCAATGCCGATTGTAGCGTATGAATACAAAATCCGGGACGCAGGAGCTACCCCGGAGGCAGTCAGCGCAGGATTTGAGCAGCGGCTTTCTGCTGTAGAGGAACGGCTGAACCAGCTGACGGATGGGAAACGCGATGCCAAGAAAGCGGAGGTAAAACGCAATGATGCCTAATCCTATGCAGATGATTTCCCATTTTCCCCAATTTATGCAGCAGATGAGGGGGCAAGACCCGCAGCAACTGCTTAATCAGCTTGTACAGAGCGGGCGTGTAAACCAGCAGCAGCTTAACCAAGCCCAGCAAATGGCGCAGCAGATGCAGGGGCAGTTTGAGCAATTCCGGGGCATGTTCGGCTTCGGAGCGCCTAGAAGGTAAACAATAATCTGGCCAGATTTTGTTATATTTTTCATCTTTTGAAAGGAGAACAAAATGAGTATTACAGCAAGTGAAATGACCCCCGCTGATATCAGAGCTGTCACCGATGGCAACAACGGCGGCTATGGCGGAGGCTGGGGCGGTGATTGGTCTGCATGGATCATCATTTTCCTGATCTTCGGCTTCTTCGGCTGGGGCGGCAACGGCTGGGGCGGAGGCTTTGGCGGCCGTGGTTCCGGCGCTGGCGTGGTGGACGGGTATGTTCTCGCGTCCGATTTTTCCAACATCGAGCGGAAAATTGACGGCGTGAACAACGGTGTCTGCGACGGCTTCTATGCCATGAATACCGGTATGCTGAATGGGTTTGCAGGCGTGAACCAGAATATCAGCAACGGTTTCCAGGCGGCGGAGCTTTCCCGGTGCAATCAGCAGGCTGCCTTGATGCAGCAGCTTTTCCAGATGCAGATGGCAAATCAAGAGTGCTGCTGTGAAAACCGCGCCGCTATCCAAGGCGTGAACTACAATCTGGCAACCCAGAGCTGCGACACCCGGAACACCATCCAGAACACCACCCGTGATATCATCGATGCCATGAACTGCGGTTTCCGCTCCATTGACCAGAGGCTTACCGCCCAGGAGCTGGCGGCGAAAGATCAGAAAATCGCCGATCAGAATCAGCAGCTCTTTATGGCACAGCTGGCCGCTTCCCAGAATGCCCAGAATCTCACGATCAAGGGCTATGTGGAGAACCAGTTCGCGTACTACAATCCCCGCCCGGTTCCCGCTTATCAGGTGCAGAATCCCAACTGCTGCTACGGTAACGGCTACGGCTGCGGGAACGTAGCGTAAGGAGGGGCGAGCATGGCGGTTGAACTTACTGCGAACGCTGCCCAGGCGGTTCCAGTCGGGCAGAACGTGCTATTTACCGATACGCCGGTGAAATGCGGGCGGGGGTATGTTGTTCACCGTGAAGGCGCTGGGCTGGTGACACTTCGGGGCATTTGCAATGGATGTTCCCCGATCGCGCGGTATCGCGTGCTTTTCGTGGGAAATATCTCCGTGCCTACCGGCGGAACCGCTGGGGCTATCAGCGTAGCGCTGGCGCAGGGCGGTGAAGCGCTTCCCACCACTACGGCGACGGCAACACCCGCCGCCGTGGGAGATGCATTCAACGTGGCGACTTCCGCGTTTGTGGATGTTCCCCGTGGGTGCTGCGTAGCGTTATCCGTGCGCAATGTCTCCGCGCAGGCAATTGATGTTGCCAACGCCAATCTGATGATTGAGCGCGTGGCCTAGGAGGTGAAATTATGAAGCACTGGGAACAGTTGAGAGATACACTTTGCCGGGAACTGGACGAAATCGCCGAAAAAGGCGAACTGTCCGCCGGTGATCTGGAAACCGTGGACAAGCTGACACACACCATGAAGAATCTGGATAAGATTATGATGGGTGAAGGATACAGTAACGCCGGGGACTGGTACGCCATGGGCAACTATGGACGGGATGGCTACAGATCCGATTATCGCGACGGCGTGAGCTATCGAGGCCGTAAACGCGATAGCATGGGACGCTACAGCCGCGCAGACGCCAAGGAAGATATGGTGGATAAACTGCGCCGCATGATTGATGAAGCGCCGGATAGCCGGACACGAGAGGCTCTGGAAAAGGCCGTCCGTTGTATGGAGGATTAAAAAATGTTAGCGGAGCGGGATTTGCTGGAAACAATCGAAGAATGTAAAGCAGTGAAGCGCCCGACAGCGGCGACATGCCAGCTGATGGCCTCATGCTATACCATTCTAGATCACCTGTTTCCGGAATATTCCCGCTCTGCTGATGCTTCTCCCGCAAGTTTGTATTCCTCCGCTTCTGCGCCGCAGAGTGATGAAATATCCGGAAGCGAGTTTGCAATTGCCGCAAATTCAGCGGGAATGAAACGGCTATTAGAAGTGATGGACGAACACATGGAGTGCATTCGGCTGATATACCCCAAAGAATACGCGGCGATTATGCGGCGGCTCAGAGAATGAGCGGCAAAATTCCGTTGCCAATCCGTTGCCAATTTGTGCACTAAAAACGTACCGCACGCGGGAAAATATTAAAATCTGCTGTAATATTTTCCAACAGAATAGTTCGGAGAACGTGGGAATATAGCTGATAAAGCAATAAAAAAGCCCTAGAATAAGTTTCTAGGGCTTTTTCTGCTTGGTGGAGCCGAGGGGAATCGAACCCCATAAATAAATTTAAAAAGCTGTTGCGGCACTAGCAACTTTTATTTTTCGTTTCCAATTCCGTTGCCAATTTGCGCTTTTTCATCGCTTCGGCGGTGAAGTAGTCGCAGAAGTCGCTGGAGCGTTTGGCAATATCTTTCTGGGCGAGGTGCGTGTAGATATTGTGCATGGTGGACAAGTCACTCCACCCTCCGATTTCGGCGGCGATCATTTCCGGAATCTGCAAGTGGTAGGCCAGAGATGCAAAGCTGTGGCGCAGCCCATGCAGATCAACCACGGTGATTCCAGCGGCGGCGCAGACTTTGCCTAAATTATTGTAGATGGTTTCTGCGCTTGCCTTTACCACGTTTCCGGTCTTCTGCTCCTGCGCTTTCAGCGCTTCCAGAAGCGGCGGAATGATAGGTACAGAGCGGCGGGACTTCGCCGTTTTGTTTTGTGGCTTCTGCACAAGCCCAGCCGTCCCCATGACGATTGCGCCGCGAACGTGCATCACTTTGTTTTCCAGATCTATGTTTGCCCAGTCCATGGCGATCATTTCCGAACGGCGCAGGGAGGAAAGACACATCAGATACGGGATTTCAAATCGGTGGCCTTTTATAGCTTCTACAAACTTATCTATCTCGTCCGGCGTGAGGTATGCCCGTTCGTTGTGTTCCGGGGGATACAGCATCACCTCCGGGCGCGGAGCACCGGCGGCGACGATGCAGGCGGAAAAGAACATCCACCCATTTTTGATATACTTCGGGGATTTCCTGGCCTTGTGTTCCTGCCTGATAGCGGCTTGCCACTGGTCATTGGAGACTGCGAAAATGTTCCGCTTCATCATGCCTAGCAGCATATTCCGCTTGAACTTCTCGTACCCTGCAATGGTAGACGGGGAGAGAAAGCCCTCTTTCGATGCAATGTAGCTTTTGACGGCTTCCTCTAGCGTGATGTCTTTCCCGTCTTTCTTCTCGCGGACTTCCACAAGGCCGTTTTTCAAGGCGAGATATTCGGCCACGCATTCATCATATGTATCTTTCGTAATGGATACGCGGCGATTCTCTATCAATACACGTGTGTGCCACGCCCCTGAGGGTAGCTGCTTAATTTTTGGGAGCCTGATTTCCGGCTCCTTTTTCCTTTTTGCCATCCCGTTCACCTCCCTTGTGGAAAATCAAAAATGCCGTGAGCATAAAAACAGCGGCGATTCCTGCCGCGCCAAATAAAATCACCGCAGAAATCTTTTCGGAGCGAATCAGCCCCATTTCCGGGTTCCGGGCATCCAGCACCATATAGACCACGAGCACCGCCGTCAGCAGAATGTTTAATGCGCACTGCCCGTAAATTAAGGGCTTATCTTCCTTTTGCGCGGATGCAAGCGCACTGTCTTTTTTCGTAAGGGCTTCGCTTTGCTTGCGGATTCTGGTATCTCGGGCAGATATTCCCGCCTCCTGAATCCGGCTCCGATCAAGAAGGCGGGATATTGCGGCGTCCTTTTCTTGCAGCATTTCGTCTTTGTGTTCGATTTCCAGCTGTAAGAGGTCAATTGCTGCTGCATTGTCGCTGGGCGGTGCGGTAATGCCCATAAGCTCGTCCATTGACATGTCAAGGGCAACGCACAATGCGCACACATCCGTAAATCCGGGGTGCATCAGCGTACCGGCAAAAAATCTGCTTAATGTGGCTTTTGGTATCCCTGTTTCATCGGCAAGTTGCTGGATAGTCTTGCACTGCTGGTGCTTCGCGGCCTTGATTCGCGCGACAAGCTTCTCGCATTCCGGTTCTAGCTTTTGCAACGTCGAAATTTGTTCCCCCGCATACAAATTAACGATCTCCCTTCAATTTGATTCGCAAATCTACGGTACGCAACTCGTTTCTACGATTTGTGTATTTACTTTTGCGATAGAAAAAACTATTGTGAAGGTGCAACCGGCAAGGGACACACGGCGTTACCGGCGGCAAGCCCCGCCACCTTGTGGCACGGGTGGCGGGGCATATCAAAATCAGTGAATTTTCTTATAGGTAACTTCCAGCCCTGTATTGGGATGATATTTCCACGTTACGGTTACATTCTTACTATTGTATGTTTCGGTTTGCCTTCCATCGGATGCGGATGTTTCGTTCATCTGATTAAAAAGGGAATCTGGAAGCCCCAACATTCCGTTGATGGTAGGTATTGTAACGTAAGCGTCACGGCAATAAAGGCCGGAATCATCATAGTCATACGGATTTGTATCAATGCTCAAATAACTACCGTCCGACCCGACTTGCGCCCACGTGGGATCACAGAGCATATCGTATAACTGCTTAAAATTGGGCTTAGTAGCTCGCTGAATGAATATGAACGCTGCAACAAAAATTGCGACCATTGCAATAATTGCCGGGACAAAATAGCTTTTCTTCTTTGGCTCGGTTTTTTGCTGGGGCGGAGTATTTAGGTTGGTGCCGCAGTTATCACAAAACTTCTGATTTTCTCTTATGGCAGCGCCGCAGGACGGACATACCATTTTGGGGGTATTTTGTTCGCCTGATGTTTCGAGTTCATTTGTTGAATCTTCCATAGTGATACCTCTTTCTTTTTTATTTTCTACCCCGGGGCACGGGATATGCTTTTGCAACGGTGACCATACAGGAAAATAATACCACGTTCGATACATATTTTCAATGAATAGAAAGATTTTTTGTGCAACTTTTTAATTAGTCCGTTTTATCGGACAGAACATGGTGTATTATACGCCCTGTAAGCAAACAAACGTTTATAAATACATAACGGAGGGACAAAACATGCAAGCGAAAGAAGAAATTAAGAAGCCTATCGAAGAGATGACAGAGCAGGAATTAGATAGGGAGATCGGAGAGCGCGCCAGACTGCTGACAGATGAAGAAAAGGTAAAGCTTATGTTCCTCCTTCTCGAACTGGCAGCATCCGAATGAGCGCGTGACCATTCCCTGGTACCCGCTCAATGGTTATCTCCCCTCTGTAAGCCCTCTCAGCTGGGCAAGAATTAACCGCTTGTGTTCTTCGGATAAACCCTTGACAAGCGCCATGATTTGACTATCCAATTCGGACAGCTCACTGGGAACGGTGGGCTGTTCTTTTTCGTCGCGCTCTCTACGAACGTCGTATCCCATAAGCCACGTTTCGCTTACATTCAGTGCCAATCCGAGGATGGTCAACTTTTCCTGCCTCGGCTCAACCTTCCCGCTTACGTACTGGCTGAGATCGTTTTTTGCCAGTTTAACACCGTATTTCTCGCAAAAAGGTTTGGCAGCTTCAAGAATATCGACTTGCCGAAGCGACCGCTCATTCATGATCTGCTTTAATCTCTCACTTGTGCTACTATTTTTCATTTGTTACACCTCCGGTAACTGAATAATAGCACATCTTGAACTAAAGTTCAAGAGCCAAATAAAAATAATTCAATTTTTTTGAACAAACTAGTTGACAAACAGGAAATGATGGTGTATACTTAAGACAGTTCAAAGAAGTTGAACCGAAAGCGAGGTGAGAATATGCCGTACAATTATTCCAAACTGCTAGGCCGCATTGTTGAAAAGGTTGGTACGCAGAGCAGGTTTGCCGAAAGGATGGAAATGTCCGAACGCACAATTTCCTTAAAGCTTAACGGAAAAGTTGGCTGGAAGCAGACCGAGATAGCAAAAGCCTGTAACGTTCTCGATATTCGGGACGTTGAGATTCCCAATTATTTTTTTGCCTTATAAGTTCAATGGAATTGAACAATAGGCTGCACAAACAAGCCTAGCAAACCAAATAACGGGAGGGAGTTGCCGATGGCGTCCAACACATTCACACATTTCACAGGGAAAACAAAACGGATTCAGACGCCGAAGCGAAAAAAGAAGCCAAAGCAAAAACGAGTTCACATGAACAAATACGAGCATTCGCGGAGGAGGTGAATCCGGTGCAGATCACAATTGAAGGAACGGTAAAAGAGGTTGCCGCCCTTGTACTGGAACTACAAGAGCGGCGCAGGAACGAATCAGAAGTCTCCAATACTTATGCCTGCAATCTGGTCGTAAAAGATGACGATATTTCCAATATTGACATCTGCTCCATTCCCAAGACGGATGCGAGCGTCCGTTAAGTGCAAATACCCGTCATTGCCATCAACATTATCTACGCCGTATTGGTTAGCGACTTCCCTGAGAAATTCAGCAAAGAATAGTTTTTCCAGGGCTGCATCACCTTCATCCAAGATTTTGCCTGAGATAATCCCAGCAGATGTAACAATGATGATTCTATTCATTTTCAGCCCATCGGATTTTGTTGCCAGCGCAATAGTCCGAATAATTTGCTTTTTCAGTGTATCACCCACAATATCACCCCCTTTCGAGGTGATTCTACCACGGCAAAAATCATTTATCAATAGCCGAAACGGCCTGAAAAGGCCGTCCGCCGGAACCGCCCACCCGGCGCTGATGATGGCAGGGCAAACACCGTGACAATATGAGCGCCCCCGCTTTTATGGCTCTGGGTATTGGGTATCCATCCCCCTGTAAAAGGCACGACCACCCGGAAATTGCTCGACGGGGCTTGACGGTGAAGAAAATATCGGGGAGCTGGCATTCAGCTTGAATGAAAAAATTAAGTAAAGGAGGAAATGAAAATGCCTGAGAAAATCGTAACCGTTCTTGAGAATATCGCGGCTGTAAAAGGTCAGGACTACGTGGAGGGGCTGGTGGATATGGCGAATATCCTTGCCCCCAAGGTAAAGCCCGCAGATAAAGAGAGCGAGGGGGAAGGCAATGCCTAGAATCCGGCAGTATGCCGAGCGCTACGCAGTGGAGGATTTCTGGAAGGAAATCGACCGCTGCTGTCCCCTGGCGGGGATTCAGAGCGATAATGCGTCGGCGCTTGGGAAAAGAATCGGCGAGGGGTACCAAAATCTGCTGAACTACCAAAAGGGGAAAACCGAAATGCGGGTAAGTGTCCTGCGAAAGCTGGTGACCACCCTCCACCCCAACCCGGCGGTGATTCTGAAAACCCTGGGGTACTCTGAGAAGGAGATACGGGCGTTTGCAAGGGAATGGCAGTGATTTGAAATCTACGGCAGAATGCCGAAATTGAAAGGAGTTATTTATGGCGAAATACAAGTGTGGGGATAAGGTGTGGATTGTGAGCAAGAGGCCGCAGAAGAACTGGAACCCTGAGATGGACAAGTATCTGGGGAAGGCCATGACGATCATAAAATCCGGAATCAACGGTAACGGAGTTTACTATTACATGGAGGAGGATCTCGACGATTTTCTTGGGCATTGGTTCTGGTACGAAGACATGATCGCTGGCCTTGCGGAGCCTGCGCGGGAACCCTACACCGTGGAACTCCGCTTTGACGGGATGATTACCACGGCCACCCTGAAACGGGGCGGGCGGGACGTGAAGACCGCAGAAGCCCGGTGCAATCCGAAGGATACCTACAGCAGAGCGGAGGGCGCAAGGGTCGCCGTTGAGCGGCTGTTTGAGAAGAAGCGCAAGGAGGACAAGCCCAAAGAGAGCAAGCCGAAGATCGGGGACAAGTTTGTGATCGTAGGGAAATCTCTCAACCACGGGTTTGACATCGGTGAAACCGTCACACTTATTCGTATCGCCCCGAGATGTAACCGTTACGAAAATCGCTGTGGCCTGGGTCAGTGGGTTTACGATTCCGACGTGAATCCCTGCAAGGAGAAATCCAAATGATGCCGAACGAAGTTACCCAGCTTCGCACCATGGCGGAGATGAACCGCCGCCTGCGCCGGGAAAATGAGCATTTGCGGGAATCTCTTTTGATGGAATCAAAGGAAAGCAAGGCGTTTGACGATGAGAACGTGGAGCTTTTCAGTGTAGTCCACCGAAATCATGAGGTCAGGGGGTGAGGATATGGCAAGCAGAAGCAAGCCCATGGATGCCCGGTGGGAGCCGGTGCCGGAGAACCGGAAGCCATTCAATATCAGGGAATGCGTTTTCCGTGTTCTCCCCTATGCGGGGCTGAATCTGGTGCTTTTCTGGTGGCAGCAAGCCGATTTGCTGGCAGACAAGGCGGCAGTCCCCGCAATGTGGGTATGCGCTATCCTGATGGGCGCCGGTATCGGCCGGTGCATCAGAGGGCGATAAAAAGCCGCCCCCGATGTTACAGCACCGGGGACGGCAAGCGAAATAGAAATATATGCCCATCTACAGTATACCAAATGGAGAAAGGAAAGTCAATGGACGTTTTTGATAGCATGGAGCCGTGGCGGCAGGCTGAACAGTTGGCGGCGGATGCCGACTTTCGGGAATCGGTACTCCCGAAGTGTGCCAGGTGCGGATATCCAATCACAGACAGCAAGCTGGTGTACATCCCGGCGCATGATGAATTCTACTGCTTAGACTGCATCGATTCCATGACGGAGTTCAACGAGGAAGCGGAGGTGGAGGAATAATGGAGGACGGAATCATCATCAGCGAATCAGAAAGATTCGAGGATATCTACATTAGGCCGTACAATCGAGTCAATGTTCCGGCTGTCAGTTTCCCAAATAATAAGAGGCGCGTTGCCTACATTAACGCTCTTGCTGCAAAGTTTTGGAACGGCGAAAACACTGTTGGGATAAAAGTAAGCAAGAACTACGTCGTTTTTATTCCGCAAAAAATTGGTAGAACATTAAAAATCAACAAAGTTGGTGGGGGCTTTTATATCAGCATAGGTAGCTTAGTCGGAATTGTTCCCCCCGGGGCAAAATACCGGGCATATCCGTACAAAGGCGGTATCGCTATAAAACGGCTTGAGCCGTTGCAGGAGGATGAAGAATGATGGAGGCGGCGAACTATGGCGGATAAAAAAAGCTGCCTGTGGTACGAGAAGGCCACGGCAAGCATTTACTTCCCGGAGGGGCATGTGTGCTGTGATTTGTGCCCGTGTATGGAAACATACGCCCGGAAGCAGTGCCGGTTGACCGGGGAGTATCTGCTGGATACAAGAGCAACAGTTGGGTATGAATGCCCGCTGGAATTTAAGGAGGAAGACAATGGCAAGAATGTTTCGGTTTCTGACCGCTGACGAGATTGAGGTTAAAATCAAGCAGGTCAAGGAAAATGGTCTGGTGTGTCTGCTTTACAAGACGGCAAGGACGGACATGGACTTGCTGGACGAGACTGTAGGGGCGGGAAGCTGGACGAACGACTACAAGGAGATCAAGGGCAACCTGTATGCCGGAATCGGGATTATCCAGGAAAACGGCGGTATCCAGTGGAAATGGGACTGCGGTATCGAGAGCCGGGAGGACGAGGAAGGCAACCAGAAAAAGGGCGAGGCAAGCGACGCTTTCAAGCGTGCCGGGTTCCGTTGGGGTATCGGCAGAGAGCTGTACACGTCCCCGTTCGTCTGGATTCCCAGCAATAAAGCAGAGATCAAAGCATCTTCCTTCAACGGAAAGACCCGGTTCAACTGCTACGACAAGTTCAGCGTTGAGAAAATCGCCTATGACGAGAAGACCGGGCGGATCACCGGACTTGCAATCCGCAACGACACAAAGAACCTTCGGGCGTTTGTGTGGCAGCAATCATGACGGAGATTACATTCACCGAGGCCAAGCTTGAGGGCGGTTGGCTGATGGTCAAGCCCTCCCGTTCTGAGTTGGGCAAGGCAATGGCCTTTATACGAAAGATGAAGGCCACACCCTACGACTTATCCCTGAAAGAGCACCGGGAAAAGCGGAGCCTGGACGCAAACGCCTATGCCTGGGTGCTGATTCACAAGCTTGCCGCCGCTATGGGGATTCCTCCGGTAGAGGTATACCGGAACGCCATTCGGGGCGTGGGAGACAATTACACGCCCATGTGCGTCCGGGAGCAGGATGTAGACCGGTTCACACGGAGCTGGCAGAAAAACGGCCTTGGATGGCTGGTGGACAGCCTGGGCGCGTCTCAGGTACCTGGGTGCCGGAACCTGGCGGCATACCACGGTTCCAGCACCTACGACACCAAACAAATGGCGCGGCTGATCGACAATCTGATACAGGACTGCAAGGCGCTGGACATTGAAACACTGCCCCCGGGCAAGCTGGAACTGCTCAAGGAGGAATGGCGTTGAGGAAGGACACCAAAGCAAGGGACTTCACCCGGGGCGAAAAAATGGCGATTGCCGAGCGGGACAGCATTGACGGCTGGACGTGCTGCGTATTCTGCGGCGCTCCCGCCCCTGCCCCTCTGGCATGGAGCAACGCCCACTACATATCCCGGGCGCAGGGAGGGCTTGGCATTGCCCAGAACGGGCTGACCCTCTGCCCCAGATGCCACAGCCGGTACGACCAGACCACGGCAAGAATGGAAATGAGGGCGTATTTCCGGGAGTACCTGATGGGCATTTATCCCGGCTGGAACGAAAACGATCTGATTTACAGGAAGGAGAACACATGAATAATTGCCAATTTGTCGGGCGGCTCACCGCCGACCCGGAACTGAGAAGAACACAGGAGGGGACGGCGGTCTGCTCCTACAGCCTCGCCGTCAAGCGTCCAATGACGAAGGATGCCACCGACTTTCTGGATTTCGTCACATGGCGGCAGGGCGCTGAGTACCTGACGCAGTACGGCCATAAGGGCGACATCGTAGCCGTTTCCGGAACGCTGCAAGCCAGGGACTGGACGGACAAGAACGGGAATAAGCGCCGGGCATTCGAGGTGGTGACCACAAGCGTTGAGCTGCTTTCCAGCAAGCGAAATTCTCAGGATACCGGCAATACCGGAACGGCGCAAAACGCCGGATACAGGCAGCCCAGCGCCCCACATCAGACGAACCGGGGCAACGGGTACAGTCAGCAGGGGTTCGGAGGATATCAGGAGATCACCGCAGACGACGCCGACTTGCCGTTCTAGGCCGGAAAAATCAATCTTTACCATAAAAGATTGACAGTACACATTCAGAAAGGAAGGATAAACAATGGAAAAAATCTCTTTACAGGAAATGGTAGGCGGTGCGCTTCAGGAACAGTTTGAAAAATCGTTCCTGCGGGTTGTAGAAAACCTGGCTGACCCGAACACGCCCTTCAAGGATTGCCGGAAAATCAGCATTGAATTGAAGTTCACCCAGAACGAAGCCAGGGATGATGTATCCTGTGCAATCAAGGTTTCTGAAAAGCTGGCGGCACAAGCCCCCATGCAGACGGCCTTTGCTATCGGTAAGAACCTGAAGACCGGAGAACTGTACGCCGAAGAGTACGGCAGACACGCCCAGGTCAAGGGGCAGCTGTCCGTTGATGACGTGGAAGATATCCCCGTTAACCCTGATACCGGGGAAATCATCGAAGAGCCGAAAGGCGTTGTCATCGATATGCGGAAATCTATTGCGAAATAAGAAAGGGGAATAAATCATGATTAAAGAAGCATTGCAGTACATTGTGGGCCTGTCTGCCCCCGTTGTCCAGGAAATCGGCAACGAAACCTATTCGGATAAGCCGCTTCACCGGGTGGATTATACGCCCCTTGCGGAGCCTATCCAGCTTTCCACCCTGGAAAGCCTGGTGGACTATATCAAGTCCAACGTGGACAGCATTGGGCCGACTTGGGGGGATTCCATGTTCATCCATGTTGTAAGCCCCACGAAAGTCAAAATGTATACCACATTGAACAACAACCGGGAGCGGGAATACATTGCGGAGGTCACAGCAAACGTTCCGGAGTTTGGTTTCAATCACTGGATTGACCATGAATCCTTCTGTATTGCCCTTCAGTCCAAGTTCCTGCCCAACGAAGACCGGGGACTGCTGCTCAAGTTCGCCGGAACCGTGGAAAGCGGCACGATTGCCGAATATGGGGATGATGGCGTTACCCAGAAAGCCACGGTGAAGGTTGGCATTGCCAAGAAGGGTGAAGCGGTCATTCCGAACCCTGTTACGCTGGTTGCCTACCGTACTTTCGTTGAGGTGGAGCAGCCGGAAAGCCTGTACATTTTCCGTATGCAGGACAGAAACGGCATTCAGTGTGCCCTTTACGAGGCGGACGGCGGCGCATGGAAGATCAATGCTATGCGCGAAATCAAGGCGTATCTGGAAGCGGCCCTTGAGGGCATGGACGGCTATATTGTGATTTCCTGATCCCTATCCCTTGGCGGTGGGAGGTGAAACCGCCAACTCCAAAGGAAGGAGCGAAAACGTGACGATTGAATTTACGATTCCCGGCGTTCCGCAGGGGAAGGAGCGCCCCCGCTTCACCCAGAACGGTGCGACATACACCCCAAAGAAAACGAAGGACTATGAAAAGCTGGTGGCATGGGCATACCAGTGCGAAGCCCACGGGGCAAAGTTCACCGGCGCTATCCGGGTTGACATTGCGGCAATCTACCCCGTTCCCCATTCGTGGAGCAAGCGCAAGCAGGCCGAAGCGATTGACAATCAGATTTTGCCAATGGTGAAACCCGACTGGGACAACATAGGCAAGATTGTGTGTGACGCCCTGAACGGCATCGCCTACAAGGATGATGCCGCTATCACAGACGCCACAGTCTGCAAGCGATACGGCACCCGCCCATGCGTGGCGGTTCGTCTTACCGGAGAGGAGGCACCCCGTGACACAGTGTGAGCGTATCCTGCGGCATTTGCAGGACTATGGAAGCATTACCCAGGCCGAGGCGGTTACCGAGTACGGCTGTTACCGGCTTGGCGCAAGGATCTGGGATTTGAAAGCACAAGGCGTTCCCATCAAGAGCGAAACCGTCACCGGGAAGAACCGATACGGGGAGCGGACGTGCTTCGCGCGGTACTCCATCATTAAAGAGGCTTAGATATGGAAGATGAAGTAAGAAGCCAATTTACTTTTTACCGCTCGTTTTTTGAAGCGGTTTTCAAGATAAAAAGCAAGGCCGCAAGGGCAGAAGCCTATGACGCTATTTGCAAATACGCCCTTACCGGCATTGAGCCGGATGCCGAAACAACAGTAAGTTCCGCAATGTGCGCATTCCAAAGTGTAAAGCCACTACTTGACACGGAACGAAGGCAATCGGCAGAAGGACGCAGATGCGTGGAGTACAAAATGTGGCGAAGAAACGTCTTTGAACGAGACGATTACACTTGCCAGCATTGTGGGGCGAGAGGAGTTAAATTAAATGCCCACCACATCAAGCCGTATTCAATTTATTTTGATCTTCGGTATTCTGTGCCGAACGGAATAACTCTTTGCGTTACATGCCACAAGATAGAACATGGGAGGCGAGGAAATGGCGATTGAATATTTCTGCGCTTATCACAGTTATCTGGACAGTATGGAGGAACTGAATGACACGGAGAGGGGGAGGCTTTTCACGGCTTGCCTTATCTACAGCAAGACGGGCGAAGCACCGCAACTCCGTGGTAATGAAAGATTCGTATTTCCGACTTTGAAAGCACAGATAGACCGAGATAAGGCAACATACGACAGCCGGTGTAAGAAAAACTCCGATAACATCCGCAAACGATGGAATACGGACGTATACGATGGCGAACAACCGTGTACGAATGATACCAAGACAAAGGAAAAGACAAAGACAAAGACAAAGGAAAAGGCAAAGGATAATTATATACCACCTTCGGTGGTTTGCGGTGAGCTGCCGAGCAGCCCCCCGCCTGCGGCGGTGCTTCCGCTGGTTGACGGCACGGATTTTGAGATTTCCGTGGAGATGGTTGCCGAGTTGTCCGGCCTGTATCCCGCCGTGGATGTAGCTCAGCAGTTGCGGAGTATGCGTGGCTGGCTTCTGGCAAATCCCAAAAACAGGAAAACAAAAGCCGGGATCATGCGCTTTGTCAACTCCTGGCTCTCCAGGGAGCAGAATTCGGCTAGACCTGCGGCAAACAAGAAGCCGGGCGGCTACACCAGCGGCGTTGACCGCCTGGCGGAGATGTACAGGGAGGAATTTGGGAATGGATAAACAGGAAGCGTACCAAATTCTCACGCTTTTACAGGCAAATTATCCCGATTCTTTCCGGGGAATGTCCAAAGAGGCGGCAAATGTGAAAGTCAATCTTTGGGCAGATATGTTCTCCGAAGAGCCATTTGAGGCCGTTGCCGCCGCTGCAAAAGCGTACATAGCGACGGATACCGGCGGCTTTATGCCAACCATCGGGAAGCTGAAAGATATGCTCCATCGGATGCAGTTGCCTCAGCAGATGACCCAGATGGAAGCATGGGGGCTGGTTGCAGGTGCACTGAGAAACAGCGTGTACGGCGCGGATGACGAGTTCCGGAAGCTGCCACCGGCGGTACAGCGGACGGTGGGAAGCCCCGCTCAGCTCAAGGAATGGGCGCTGATGGACGCAGAAACGGTGCAGTCCGTGGTTGCATCGAATTTCCAGAGATCGTTCCAAGTGTGCCAGAAGCGGGAGGACGATTACCAGAAGCTCCCCGGAGCGGTAAAGAGCTTTATCGCCGAGCTGGCCGGGAGGATGGAATTTGAAAAGCTACCGGAAGGCGGTGGAGTATGAAAAACGAAGTAGGCGGGGAAAAGGAACGCCCCGGCCAGTACATCGATTCGGAAAGCCCATTTTGCAGAAACTGCACGCGGGACGATTGCCCCACCAACGGGGACGGCTGCAAGGCATGGGAAACGTATTTCATCGATAACTGGAACAAAAACATCATGAAATCAATTGGGAACCACAAAAAACAACGCCAATTTTTCCGATATGAACACCCGGATTTGGTGAGAGAGGGGATTGTTATCGAGCATGAGCAATGCGAAAATGTACGGCTGTTTCAAGCCGGTGAAGCGGAATTGCACCCCGCCAAGGTGGGGAAAAGTCCCTCGGGGGAATAAAGGCAAACAGAAAGGAAATGGGAAATGAAAGTTCTGATAGCCTGCGAGGAATCGCAAACCGTGTGCAAGGCGTTCCGGGCAAAGGCCAGAAGCAAAATTTCCCCCGGTATCGCCGCCGCAATGGCCGAACAGTGGGGATAGACCATTTTCGTGAGGTCACGGAAACGGTTTAACCGCCTCGAAATCGACACTGTTAGGAGAGACCAATGACAAGAAAACGTTTTGTAAAACTGCTGATGGCCGAGGGATTCAGCCGGAATTATGCGAATTTTACCGCCCGACTTTGGGCAAGCAAGAATTTTTCGTATGAAGAAATGGCAGTAAGAATATGGTGATAAGCCCGGGGCAACCCGGGCGGGAAGGAGATAACAATGGATGAAATCAAATTGAAGCCCTGCCCGTTCTGTGGAAATCCTCCCGCCAGATTAGTTTCCATAGATGGCAAAGAATATATTAGCTGTTTGAATTATAAATGCCTATGTCAACCGGAGACAGCGGCATATAAAGCCAAAGGGGCGGCGGCGAGAGCATGGAATAGGAGGGCTGACAATGGCTAAAGCGGTGCTCATCAGCATTCGCCCGGAGTGGGTGGAGAAGATTGCCAACGAGCGGAAGACAATCGAGGTTCGCAAGACAAAGCCATATTTGGAAACGCCTTTCAAGTGCTATATCTACTGCACAAACACAAGGCCGTTCCTTGTGTGGGGTGATGTTTTCCGGGGCGATTGGGTTACGGAGGTTACCCGTCTTTTGGGGTATGGCAGAGCAGAAGCGGATAGAACCTGGAACGTTTTCAATGGGTACGCTGTTGGGGAATTTGTATGTGATTGGGTTGAAACCATCAAGGCGGCAACAGAACCGTATGGAATCTACGATGTTGATGATGACTTTGTGGCGCAGACTGGGCTTGTGGACGGTGCTTTGTGGGACTACGGAAAAGGCGCAACACTGTACGGCTGGCACATTTCCAACCTAAAAATCTACGATATGCCGAAGCCACTCTATCGTTTCAAACCATGGAACCATGAATGTAAATACAACGACCTGGGTATCGCCATTCCAAAGTGCGGGACGTGCCATGATTGCACGGTAGAAAAACCACCCCAGAGTTGGTGCTATGTGGAGGAATTGAAATGAGTGATTACATCAGCCGGGAGGCGGCGAGTGCGGTAATCGAAGGCGAGCAAAAGAAGCTATGCCCAGCTGGATTATGGGGCAGAAAGTTTGCAGCCGATGCAGATAAGTACGATATGTTGCAGGAAATGTTGGATAAACTTGAAGCGATTCCCGCCGCCGACGTGGAGCCGGTGCGGCATGGGGAGTGGTTGCGAACTGACGATGACTGGAACAGCCTTTCAACGTTTCAGTGCTCAGCCTGCGGTGAAGAATGGTGCTTTGAAATTGATGAAGATATGCCGACGCTGAATTATAACTACTGCCCAAACTGCGGAGCAAAAATGGATTTGGAGGTATAACAATGGCACATGACTTTTTGGGAAATGAATTAAGTATCGGAGATGACGTTGTATTTTTGAACTACAACGGAACTTCTGCCAACTTAGAGCGTGGAAAAATTACAAGAGTATCAGAACATACCGCAGAAATCAGCGGCAAACGTAGAGCGGAATACAAGATTGTCAAGGTTAATCCCGTGAAACCCACGATGGACAACACATGGATTCCGTGCAGTGAGAGGCTGCCGGAGAGCAACCTTGAAGTGCTGGTGATTGTTAGCGGGAAGGTCGGAAATATTACGTTGGTGAATAGTGTGGAGATCGGGGATTTCGACAGAGACGAAGGATGGATTCTTGAAATGTGGCCGGAGTGGGAAGACCCGAACGTTACCCACTGGATGCCGCTTCCAGAATTGCCGAAGGGGGTGTTCCCTTGTTGATTATGCAAACCAAAATGGACGGATTTCCCCAGGAAACCATTGAGAAGCCAGAACCGGCTGTGATTCCATTACCATGTAACGGAAATTTAAGTCTCGGACAAGCCGCTGAAATTTTTAAATATCGGCTGGACGATAAAACAGTCCCGATCTGGGCAAAAGTCATAGCCATTGAAAAGATTTCAGCCCTTGAAACGCTGAACGGCGTTACGAAAGATGAACTGCAACACGGCCTGCAATGGCTTTTTGAACATTACCAATTCGAGGTATAGGATGGTAAGGGAATGAGTGAAAGACAAGAACACCGTCAGCGTCTTAACGCTAGAATTGCTTACGCCGCCGCTATTGAGCGGTGGGCGAAGAATCAGCCGTCACGCATTCGGTTCTTTGCCGTCAGACGCTGGCTGAAAGAGATGCCGAGGAAGGAGGATTTTTATGAGGCTGATTGATGCTGATTTACTTACAACTGAGATTATAAAAATTTCTGGCTTTGTACCTTTTAATGAGGATGTGGCGCTTTGCTCAGTCGATAGCATGCCCACCGTGCGAGCTGTACCCCTCATAGATTTTACGTGTGTGCAGAAGCAGCTGATTTTGCGCAACGCCCAACTGCTGGACGCGAAAGAAAAAATGAAATCCATGGTGCCGGTTGTCAGGTGCCGGGACTGCATTGCATTTGAGGAAATAGGCAAGCACCCCACCAACAATGGAGGAACGCCATTTGGGTATTGCTATCATTGGCCATATGAGCAGGGCATGTCCCCGAATGAGGTTGATGGCAACGATTTTTGCAGCTACGGAGAAAGGAGAGACATAAGTGGCTAAAATAATTGTAATTCTTTTGCTTTTGCTTTTCTGCGCGGTTCTCGCTACGACTTTTGTATGGTGTATTCTCACAATCGTCAAGAACATCATCGAGCTGTGGCGGGAAATAAAGGAGTGAGAACCATGAGCAACGAAATCACCTACATGGACTGCTGGCACTTTATCGCCCCGCTGCTTCCGGTGAACAGCGACCACGCCATGGACATCTACGTCATGGTGTTTAACGCCTTGAAAGAAGCGGAGAAAAAACGGATTGCAGAAAAGAAAAGGCGAAGGAGGAACAACAGCAATGAGCAAGAAACCGGACTATCTCACCCTATGCTCCATAGCCGCCCAGAAGGCCGGGACGAGCTATGGGAAGTACATGGCAATGCACGGATACCACCCGCCAATTCAGGCGGATATGGAGGACGAGGAAGCACCACAGGGCATTGTTAAAATCTGCCCTCAGTGCGGGAAGGAGTTCGCGCAGGGCAAGATCAAGCAGAAAATCTATTGCAGCTTCGAGTGCCAGAAAGCCCACGCTCAGAGAGCCGCTCAAAGGAGATACCGTGACAGGAAAAATAAGGAATTGGAGGTACATGAATAATGGCAGAACAGGATTTCAAATTTGATGATGCGTTGCTTATGAAGACTGCACGCGAGATGCTTGCAAAAAAATTGACCGAAACAGTGAAAGAGGTCGCCAAGTCCGGGGAATGGGAGATAACCACCATCGAGCAGGAAGAATCTGACCCGGAAAAGATTCTCCGGAGGATGTTTGCAAAATACGCCTACGGCAACGTCCCGGAGTGGTTCGCATCTGCGGTATCTGCGACGTTCTATGTGCTGTCTGTGGACAAGGGAAAGGGGATTGAGTGTATTTCCGTCTTGCACACGGCAGCGGAACGGGCACCGGCTGAAATTCGGATGACGGCGCAGACAAAGTTGCTTATGATATGCCAAGAAACCGGGGTGCTCGGCGGGATTGAGAGCCTGCCTGTTCTCTATGGGTAACATGGAGTATAAGGATAGCAGGAAGCATTGCGTCGGGCACCGGTATTTCTTCGGATACTACGAGGGCAACCGGTGCTGCAATTACATATTCGTCCATGGAGAAAAGCGGCCTTGCCCGCCTGGGAAGGATTGTACAGAAAGGAGAAAGAAAACGAAAAACAGGAGACGGAATTTAATATTATAGCTTTATACCTGTATAGTATATACTAAATATAATCTTATATCCTGTGTGTATTGTGCATATCTATACAGGGATTTAATAAGATATGCAAGGAGGAACGATGTGAGCAAGCCGAGATACAGATGGTGGGGATATATCAAGAATGTCATCCGGGCGTATCCGGGGCTGAAAGCGGAATATGCGGACTTGCACGAGCCGTCCATAACTGCCAGTATATCGGGTATGCCCGGTGGAGGGAACATATCAAATCCTACTGCGCAGGCAGCGTTGCGGGAATTGCCAAAGGCTGAGCAAGAAGAACTCAATGCCGTAACTAGCGCAATCAAGTTTACGTCTCAGCTGAAAACGGGAACGGATAGGCTGAAACTGATTGATCTGGTATTTTGGAAGAAAAGCCACACACTCAGCGGCGCGGCGGTGAAATTGAGCATCAGCTATGATACTGCGATAGATTATCATGGGGACTTTATCTTGCTAACTGCGTATTTTCTGAAAAGAATTGATGCGGATGGGCTTAAGAATTATCAAAAGATTGCCTTAAAAAGCCAAAAAGATGTGCTAAGATAGTACCATGAAGAAAATGAAAAGAGGCTTGGGATTGCTCCTGAGCCTCTTTTCGCATGGCGCGGCAGGCAGCGAGTCGGGTGCCCTCTCCCCAACAGAAGGCCGTTCGAATCGGCCTCACGCCTTTATAAAATATCAAAATGAAGGGTGGCGTTGAGATATGAATATCGTTCAGAAAAAGCTTAGCGAAATTGTTCCGTATGCAAAGAACGCCAAGAAGCACGATAAAAAGCAGATTGCCAATGTGGCAGAGAGCATCAAGCAGTACGGGTTCGTGCAGCCGATTGTGATTGACCGTGACGGCGTGATCGTAATCGGCCACTGCCGCGCTCTGGCGGCGAAAAAGCTGGGCATGGAAGAAGTGCCCTGTGTCTGCGTGGACGATCTGACACCGGAGCAGGTGAACGCCCTGCGGCTGGTAGATAACAAGAGCAACGAGAGCGATTGGGACTTTGACTTGCTGGCTGATGAGCTGCCTGGGCTGGATTTGTCGGCATTTGATTTTGACTGGGATTTCCAAGATACCGACGAAACGGAACTTACTAACGAAGAACGTGAACAGGAATTTAGAGAACGAATGGAGCGCGGGGAACTTTCGGACGATGACGAAGAATATCAAGAGTTTCTGAAAAAGTTTGAAGCGAAGAAAACAACGGACGATTGCTACACGCCAGATAATATCTACGACGCAGTAAGAGATTGGGCGGCTGAGAAGTACGAAATTGGCAATGCCGCGATTGTGCGCCCGTTTTATCCGGGCGGAGATTATAAAAGCGAGAAATACCCTTCCGGGTGTGTCGTGATAGACAATCCGCCTTTTTCCATTATTTCAGAAATCTGCGAGTGGTACACAAGCAAGAAAATCAACTTCTTTCTGTTTGCTCCAACGCTTACGCTTCTCGGAATTATGCGCGGCTCGTCAAACTATGTAGCGTGCGGGTGCGGAGTTGTGTATGAAAACGGCGCGTCTGTCAATACGTCGTTTGTTACCAACATGGGTGGCAATAAGATTGTCGCTGCTGCTGATTTAAGAGAAATACTGGATGACGAAAACAAAAAGAATCTCAAAAAGTTGCACAGAGAACTGCCGAAATACTCATATCCAGACGAGGTTTTAACAGCAACGATGCTGTGTTATATGGCAGCTCACGGCGTAAGCCTTGAAATTAGCGAAAGAGATGCACATTTTATCCGCGCGCTTGACGCACAGAAAGCGTCGGGGAAAGGCTTGTTCGGCTCCGGCTTTTTGCTATCGGAAAAAGCTGCTGCGGAAAAAGCTGCTGCGGAAAAAGCTGCTGCGGAAAAAGCTGCTGCGGAAAAGGTCAACACGGATATTTGGAAGTTGTCGGAGCGGGAGTGGGCAATCGTTCGAGGCTTGGGAAATGACGATTGAAGAAGCACGGGCGATCATAGCCAAAACCAGCAGCCCGTATTTGAAGCGGGACATGGAGAAGTTTATTAAACGCCAGCAGAGAAAGGAGGGTGCGTATGGCAAGGCCAAGAAAGGAAATAGACCAGAAGCAGTTCGAGAACCTCTGCGGCCTGCAATGCACGCTTGAGGAAATCTGCGGCTGGTTTGACGTGACCGATAAAACACTGGATAGTTGGTGTAAACGCACCTATCATGCCAGTTTTT
>ERZ1034842.31-NODE-31-length-90094-cov-17.310188_pt1 | contig 90094 bp, 67 predicted proteins | sample MGYA00520634_ERZ1034842 | MGnify/ENA primary metagenome ERZ1034842 (study PRJEB33766, sample SAMN09781734) | gut metagenome | biome: gut microbiome | host: Homo sapiens | place: Madagascar | study: EMG produced TPA metagenomics assembly of the PRJNA485056 data set... | reverse complement strand
GGTACTGCACAACAGAGTGTGGGAGAGTAGTTCGATGCCGGGATTTTTTTCGTTTAAAGGAAATGGCGACAAAGCTCCTAAAAAATACGGATAGTACAAATTAAGTGCTGGAAAATGGCGGGCGATGAAGTGATGGAAGTTATTATTTGCTAGGAAAATTTATCCGGGACTTGCAAAAGAGCGTTGCCAACTTATATTATCTAAAATTGGGGTTGAAAGAAGCTTTTTATGCAATTTAAAAAATTCTTGCTGGATGATTATCTTCAAACGGATGATGGAAAGAAATGTTATGAATTTTTTCAGAATATAAAGGACATTTTCTTCCATGACCAGAAACGATTCTTTGATTTTGTTGATTCGTGGTTGACAGAACCAGAAGCTTATAATTTTTTTGAGCTTGAACAATTTGATGAAAATCTTAAACCTGAGGCGTATCCGCACAGAGATAAAAAAAATTTTGCCGAATTTAAGGAATTTTGCTACTTTGAAGAGTTAGAAGATCCGAGATCCTTTCAATCGTCCGTACCTTTTAACTCATTGTTGATATATTTTTCATTTCCGGAATATTCTTTCCCTTATTTGTTTCCCGTGAATTTTTATAAGTTAGTGCAGATATTTGAGCTTTTTGAAATACCTCTGCCTCAAATTCCCGGACGTTTAAAATATGTGGAACGCTGTAATTATTACTTTGAGCTCTGCCGCGTTTTATATGATTTTCGGTTGCAAAAAGGATTAACTCCAACAGAACTATGCGTATTCCTTTATGGATTTGCTCCGCGTTTCCTGGAAAATTTCTTGGTCTCAGATTTACCGGAGGCAAACCGGATTTATATTGTTGGTGCAACAGAAGGGGATGTTAGGAATTTGCTTATGAAGCCTCTCCCAGATTCAATTATACAGTATTGGCAGGGGAATGAGGAAATGCTTCCGGGGGATATTGTTCTTGTCTATGAAACGACTCCCTTCAGCCGGATTGGCAGTGTATGGAGGGCGGTGTCGCCGGGATTCGATGATCCGTTCCATTACTATCCTGGGAAAGTGTATTTGAGTCATCCGATCAAAATTCCTTATCTCTATTTCAACGCTCTGCTGCATGATCCTGTCTGGGGAAAAAAGCCGTTAGTCAAGGCGCACATGCAAGGGGTAAACGGAAAACCTGTGACTTGTGAGGAATATGAGGCTCTGAAACGCATGATCAAGCAGCGGGATCCTCGCTTTGATTTGAACAAACTGCCAAATCCTCCGCTGTATTCCCAGTTCTACCGGGAAGATTTGCAGACGGAAAAAGATATCGAGGAAATGCTGCTGAATCCTCTGTTGGAAAAGCTCGGATACAACATTAAAAAAGAATTTGTGCGGCAATTTCCGATCCGGATGGGGCGCGGCATCCGTTATTATCCCGATTATGCGCTCCATGCGTCCGAGAAAAACGGCGGAGAACATGCCGATTTCATCTGGGAGGCAAAGTACCGCATTCCGACAAAAAAACAGCTTATGGAGGATTTCGGACAGGCAAAATCTTACGCGATGCGCCTGGGAACGAACGGCGTGGGGCTTGTCAGCATGGAGGGTATCTGGGTCGTTGCGGCGGAAGATCACTTCAATTTTGAGAAATTGAAGAAATATTCGTGGGAAGAACTCGAAGATCCGGAAATTTTTGCCGCACTGAAAGCCTTCCTTTACAGACTCGCAAAACCGAAACGCTGAATTTTCACTTAGCGCTTTTACCAGGGAGCCGGTAACTCACAAGAACATCGCTGATGCGGGAGCGTCCGGCAAGAAGAGCTTTGAGAAGCTGAACCGCCTGGCGTGCAAGCTCCGGAAAATCCTGACGGAGCGAGAACTGTCCCGGCATCAGAATATCGGAAAGACCGGGGACGTGCCAGTGGATCAGCTCGATATCCTGCGGAATCCGAAAACCGCTGCGCTGGAGTTCGGCAAAAATTGTCAGATCTGTCATTTCAAACGGACAGATGATGGCGGTGCAATGCTCGCGCTTCAGCGTTTTCAGCCACGTGGTTTCGGGGGAGGCGGGCGTGTCGCAATATACCTTTATGCCTGATGAGGCGGCAAATTCCAGAAAATAACGTCGCCGGTTCGTGTGATTCAGATTCCCGTTTTCGACGCGTCCATCCAGGTAAAGCACGCGGCGGTGTCCGGCGGAACAGAGGTGCGATACCACAGCGGACATTGCGGCGCGGTCATCGGAGCAGACGGAATAGATGCGCTCGGAATGATAGCTGAAGTCGTTGATGCAGACCAGCGGGATCGGGTTCAGTTCCGGCCATTTTCGCGCGATGCGTCCGGCGTGGCAGAGGGAGATTGCTCCATCAAGAACTTTCTCGTTGAGGTTGCGGAGCTGACGGGCGGGAATCATTTCATAGAAAAAATTCTGCTCGTTCAGTTCGGTGGAGAGCGCGCTGGTCAGCGAAGTTTCATACGAACAGAGTCCCGTTCCGAATTCGTGCATGATGACGGCGATATTTTTGCGGCTGCGCCCGAGATAGCCGAGTTCACGGGCGGCGGCAAGGATGCGCGACCGGGTTTCGAGTGCAACATTTCCCGCATCGGAGAGGGCGCGCGCGACGGTGCAGTGGGCGTACCCCGTCTGTTTCGCAATCTCGCGGACCGTCACTTTCGGAGCCTTTTTCTGCATGTTGAATACACCTTTGTTTCATTTTGTCTCATAAACCGGGCTTGCAATCGGCGCGTTTTCAGAATATAATACAGAAAACCGGAAAATAAAGGTGAGACAATGGATATTTTTGCAAAAAACAACTTTTTTACGGGCTGCAACTACTGGGCATCCCATGCGGGAATCTACATGTGGCGCAACTGGAGTGCGGCGGATGTTGAACAGGATCTGAAACTGATTGCGGAATACGGCATGAACGTTCTCCGCGTGTTCCCGCTGTGGCCGGATTTCCAGCCGCTGACCCGTTTCTACGGCGCCTGCGGAACGAAACAGGAGTTCGGACAAAACGGAGGACCGCTTCAGAACCCCGTCTGCATGGAGCCGGAAATGATGAAGCGTTTCCGTTTTCTCTGCGACACGGCGGAAAAGAACGGCATCAAACTTGTCGTCGGTCTTTTGACCGGCTGGATGAGCGGGCGCCTTTTTGTTCCGCCTGCGCTCGAAACGAAAAACGTTCTCAAGGATCCCGAGGCGATTCAGTGGGAAGTCCGTTTCGTCCGCTATTTTGTGAAGGAGATGAAGGATCATCCGGCGATTGCCGGCTGGGATCTCGGCAACGAATGCAACTGCATGGGACATCTGGACAGTGCGGCGGAGGCGTGGAACTGGATGAACATCATTGCGTCCGCAATCCGTCTGGAAGACCGCACACGTCCGATTGTTTCGGGAATGCACAGCATCAGCACGAATTTCAAGGATACCTGGAACCTGCAGGATCAGGGCGAACTGATGGATGTTCTGACCACGCATCCGTATCCGCTTTTCACGCCGGAATGCAATCACGAGCCGTTCAACACCATGCGCAACGCTCTGCACTCCTCGGCGGAGTCGATGTTGTACGCGGATGTCGCGGGCAAGCCCTGCTTCCCTGAAGAGGCGGGATCGCTCGGACCGACTGTCTGTTCGTATGAACGCGCGGCGCGCAATGTCCGCATGGCGCTTTTCTCGTGCTGGGCGAACGACCTTCACGGATACCTCTGGTGGTGCGGATTCGATCAGAGCCATCTTGATTTTCCGCCATACGACTGGACGGCGATTGAGCGCGAGCTCGGACTTTTCCGCGTCGACCGTTCCGCGAAGCCGACGGCGGTTGTGATGCGCGACTTTGCGGCGTTCCGCAAGAGTCTTCCGTTCGATCTTCCTGCTCGCAGAGTCGATGCGGTTTGCATTGCTCCGGAGAAGGAAAAAGGCTGGGTGCGCTGCTTCGGAGCATTCCTGCTGTCGCGCCAGGCTGGCTTCGACATCCGTTTTGCGGGAGCGGAACAGCCGCTGCCGGAGTCGGATTTTTATATTCTGCCGTCGGTCGGCGGATCGAGCGAGATTTCCCGCAAGGCGTGGCTGGCGCTGCTGGACAAGGTTAGCGCGGGGGCAAGCCTGCTGATCACCTCCGACGGCCGCGGCTGTCTTTCGACGTTCCGCGAGGTTACGGGCGTTGAGATTGACGCGCGTTTCCAGGAGAACTGCTCGTTTGAGTTTGCGCTGAAATCGCATCCGGAGCAGATGATCCGTGCGGTGAGCGCGTACCGCTGCATGATGACTGCACAGACCGCGGAAGTCCTTGCGGCGGATTCGACGGGCAATCCGATGATGACGGTCGGCAAGTACGGCAAGGGACAGATCTTCTTCATCAATCTTGCGATTGAGCGTATGGCGGTTGCGGAGATGCCGGGCTGCTTCCACGGCGAAGAGCTGAATCCGGTGTATCTGCTTTACCGCGAGGCGATGGAGCGTGCCGGAATCCGCCGTGCGGTGACGAAGCTTCTGCCTGGAGTCGGCATTACGGAGCATCCGCTGGATGCGCACCGCACGGTGTGTGTCGCGGTGAACTACGAGCCGGAGGAGGCGGTATGCCCGCTTGAAGTTTCGGGCGTCGTGAAAGAGGTCTGGAACGGCGCATGGGAGAACGGAACGCTCCGGATCGGCGGAAACGACGGCACAGTGTTTGTTGTCGAGCATTGATTCGTCAGACAAAACGGTAAAAAAGCGCGCGCACCGGGAGAAAATTCCGGTGCGCGCTTTTTGCTTCGGTTTCCGGCTCAATGATGAAAGCCGAATTGTCCGGGCTTGTTTGCATTACCAGCGGTAGTAACGGTAGGGGTCGTCCTCCATGAGGTTCCGGTCGGTGTAGAGACCATCCGGAGCGGCTTTGAGACCAATGGACGGGGTTCCCAATATGCCGCCTTCGCCGCGGAGGTCGTTGCAGAGAACCACAAGTGTGTTGCCTGTCTTCCTGAGCTGCTTGCCTTTCAGCGTGAACTTGCGCGGCAGAGCCCAGTAGCCGTCCGGATGCGTTTTTTGTGTGAGTTCACCGAGAAATTCTCCGTTCAGCCAGACCCATGACTCATCGTCAATGGCACCCAGCTCAAGCTCATATTCCGTTTCCGGAGAGAGCGGGAGATCCAGCGAAAAATTGAGACGGTACCAGAACCATCCGTCATAAGCGGAGAGGTCGCGGAACTGCTGTTCAAAGGAGCGTCCGGGGGTGATGGAGCGCCAATTCTTCATTTTGCTGAATCCGGGAAGCTGGAAGCCGGAGGAGCGTCCGGTTTTCTCCGGATCGGCAATTCCGCGCCAGCCGGAAAGCAGGTTCTGACGGGTGACCGCCCGGTAGCCGCGACTCAGAAAGTCTGCGGATGCATGATGTTTCGCACGCATGTTGTGGAGCAGACGGGCAATCAGGAAATCCTGGCGCCGCAGAGTCGTGCGGTTGCGGAAGACGTCCGGGAAGAGCCACGGTGCCGTTTGAAGCGCGGTGATTCTTCCTTTTCCGACGGCAAGGGTCCGCAGGGCGCGTCCGCCGATGCCTTTCGGCTCAAAAGAAGTCATGGGCAGCTCGATGCGCCAATGAAGCTCGCTGTTGGAAATGCCGTCAAACAGCGGTTCTTTCCGCAGATCTTTTGTCAGGTCGGAGAAGAATTTCCCTTCCTGCGCCGGAAGTTCCGGAAGAAGCTCTGCAAGCTCTTTTTTCGCAAGCGCGATGGCGAATACCTGAACGCCCGCTTCTGCTGCGGACCGGGCTTTCCGGATGTCGGCTCCGGAGGTGATGACCAGAATGTCGCCGGCGGCTGCTTCCGGAGTGTCTTTGACAGAAATTTTCAGCCGGTTCAGCAGTGCGCGTCCTTCCGGATTTCCGTCGTAAAAGACGGGGCGCGAGGGGAGCGGCTGACGGCGGTCAAGGTGTTCCAGAAGAGCAGCCAGAAGATTTTCCGCTTCGGGTTCCTCTTCGGTTCGTCCGGAAAGATCCAGCTGACAGAAAAGAGCGGTTCCCTGTTCGAAACTGTATTCGAGCAGAGGCGCATACTGAAGATCGAATCCGCCGATCAGAAGCGGTTTGAAATTGCCGATGGAGGGCTTTTCGATAAGAACCGTTGCGACGCTGTTGCGGTTCCCGGCGCGCCAGACGTGGCTGGCGGTGTATCCGTTGCGGGTGAGACGCGGAACGTTGTGTTCTCCGGCTGCTTGCGGCATGAACGGGGGGAGGGACGTTGCCGAGCCCCGCCAGTGATGCAGATCCGGAAGAGCGAGTGTTGCGGAGAAAACGGTGCGCAGCCCCTGAATGTTCCAGCGGAAACCCAGGCGTTCCAGCGTTTCCGGGGACTGTTCGAGAATCAGAACTTTCCGTCCTCCGCCAAGCGCGGAGTTGAGTCCGAACGGAAGTTTTTCCATGCTGTTCCGTCCGAGAACCAGAAGTTCGGATTCTTTCCATTCGTGTTCATTTTTGATCGGACGGAACGGAAGTCCGAGTTTCTTCAGAAGAGCGGCGGCGGATCCCTCCGGATCGAACAGCGCGATTCCGGATTGAAGAGAGAGCCGAGGCTCCGGAAGAATGTCGAATACGAACGAATCTTTCATGCCGCTTCCGTCGGGGAAACGGAATTCCGCGTTCAGGGTGAGTTTTCTGTGTTTCGTCGCGGGAGGAATGCGCAGGGAGAAGGGAAGCTCCAGACGTTCTCCGGGACGGATTTCGCCCTGTTCCTCGCCGGACAGCTGAAGTTCGGGAACGCTCCAGACAACATGGACGGTTCCGGCTTTCCGCAGGTCGCTGACCGTGAGCAGAGTTTTTTCAATGAGTTCCCCCGGACGGAATGTGTGGCTTTTGTCCGTCAGGTCGCCGCGTTTTCCCGCGATCCATCCGGTGATTGTGCGCAGATAGGGGAGGGAGTCTTTTCCGGCAAGTGTAGGAACAAATTCGCGGAACGGGTCTTTCATGAAATCCCAGTGAGTTCCCGCGACATCGGGGACGATGCCCGGCTGCTTGAGGTTGTCGAACTGTCCGGGCCATGCTCCGCTTTGTGCAGGCTGTCCGGGGGCGGGCTTCAGGAGAACGACCTGATCCCAGGGCAGAAGGTAGGAGAGTCCGCGGATGCGGAATGCCTGAAAATTTTCTTTTGCGAACTGCGCGATGACGTTGAGTCTTCCATTGTTTCCGAATCCTTTCAGAAGTTCTCCGAAGAAGACGGATTCGCTGCGTTTGAGGACTTGTTCTTCATTGCGCATCATCTGGATTTTGAGGGGGTCGAGCGCATATGCCTGTTCTCCCAGAAATTCCGCGTTGAATTCATCCATCCAGAGGCATTGTTTTGCGGGACCGCTCCAGATGAAGGTGGGGCCGCGCATGCTGGACCAGCTTGCCAGGTGGGGAAGTCCCCATTCGCTCATCATAACGGGTTTCGTGCCGTCTTTCTCCCAGAGTTCGAGCCAGTCGCTCCGCTCCTGCGGGGGAGCCCAGTTGAGGTAGCAGTTGACGGCGTGGATTTTGCCGATGCTTCCGGCATGATGATAGATGACGCGGGTGGGATCGATGCCGGCGACGATTCTTTCCGCGATCAGGGATTGTGCGCGACACTTCCGGAGGTCGGCGGGGAGTTCGTCTTCCGCGATGTCCCGCCCGATGGTTTGCGGGTTCTGGTCTCCGTAATATCCGGCGGCATTGTGGTTCATGGAATACATGACGACGCCGGGGAGATTCTGATAGCGGCGGACCGTGTATTCCGCGAGAGCTTTGTAATTTGCTGCGACTTCCGGAGAATCAAGTTTCCAGCCGAACTGGCTTCCGTGGGGCAGGGTCAGGGAGGTGAGCATGCCTTGCCGCGAGCTTTCCCGGTAATAGTCTCCGAGATATCCGGTTATGCCGGGGGCGCAGTTGTAGTCGTAGCCGGTCAGATGATTGAACCCGAGTTCGCGTGCGCGGCGGACTTTCCGCTGAACCGTAAAGAGCGTGTTTGCTACTGCGCCTTCACGGGTTCCGTCGACGATCAGAGAGCGCAGATGCAGAACGGTTCCGTTCAGAAGGAAGTTGCGTCCCTTGACTTCAAATTCACGGAATCCGAATGTTTCGGGATAGAGTTCATCGACGGTTTTTCCATCCCTGTTCAGCGAAAGATGCAGAGTGTAGAGGTTTTCCGGGCGGTCGATATCCCACAGTTTCGGGTTAGCCCACGGGGTTGAGAATTCCAGTTGAAGCGATTTCTGTTTTTCGTTTACCTGAAAAGGTTTTGATTCAAATTTCAGAACATTGTTGCTCCGGTCCATGACGCTGGCGGAGAGCATGTAGGTTCCGGTCTGTAAATTGTCCAGACGCGTATCGCAGGAGATTGTTTTATTCTTAACGCTGGTTTTGATCAGAACGTCCCGGATGTTTCCGGTACGCGGGTATGCGGCAAGAAACATGTCGCCGCAGATTCCGCGGTGCTCCAGCCGTCCTGTCGTTTTTGTGAGGCGTCCTGGAGCCATGAAAACGGATTTGACCGCTTCATCCGGACGGGCTGTTACGAGGAGGGCGAGTGTGACGGTTTCGCCCGGTTTCACAGATCCGGTCAGGTCGATGCTTCCGCCCGGATAATAGAATTCTCCGGCAGGTTTTCCGTTGATGAAGACCTGCGCGCAGGTCTGGATCAGTGTTACTTCCAGTTCCACGCGTTTATCAGTCCAGTTTTCCGGAATTTTAACGGTGCGCAGATACCATGCCTGATTCAGTTTCAGCGGATCGAACTTCGGAGCGAAGGGAGAGAGAAAGATGGTCTGGGAGCGTCCGACTTCAAGGCTTCCGTAGTTGCCCGGCCAGCTGCCGGGGACTTTGAACCAGCCCCACCCGGAACCTTTCGGGGGCAGGGCGGTTCCCTCGTTTGCCGCGATGACGGGCTTGAAGCGCCAGAGTCCGTTGAGGCAGATTTCCTCTCTGGTTCCGGTGACGCGGCGTGCGGCGTCGTTGAGGTCCCAGAGCTGTGCCGCCGGAGCGGAGGGAGAATCTTCATCCATGACGGGAGTTTCTGTTCCCTCCAGAGCGCGGAGCTGCATGTTCCGGAATTCGGCGGAACCGGATTTTCCGTAGTTCCATGGCTGAACTTCGAGAAATGCCGCGCCATCGGGAACGTCGTAGAGCTTTACGCAGCGGCGGAATCCGGTTGTGCCGCTCGCGGAGAAAACTTCGGGACCCGGGCCGACGCCTTTTCCGTTGCGGTCCAGAAAGCGCAGTCCTGTGCGGGCGTTCTGCCAGTCGGCGGAGCCGGGAATCACCTGATCGGTCGCCATTTCAAACTTCAGGAGCATCCGTTTGGCTTTTTGCGGCAGCGGAACGCGGAATGTGCATCCGGAAGAACCGGAGATCCGGACGGAGACGCCGTCTTCGCCGCGGGAAACCGTGGTCCCGGACGCCTTCGTGTATGGTGTGGAAAGGAAGAGATTGTCTGCGCCGTTCTGTTCGTTCAATGCAAAGAGCCGGATCTCTCTGAAGAAGGCTTTCCCGGCGGTTCCGTAGTTCCATGGGTCGAGTTTCAGCGAGACTGCGCCCTCCGGAACATTGTAGACCCGTTCAAAGAGTGTTTCCTTGCGGGTTCCGCTTGCGCCGATGACATCCGGCCAGGGGCCGGTCGGTTTGGCGTTTTTGTCGTAGAATCTCATTCCCATGCGCGCGTTCTGCCAGTCGGCGGCGCCGCGGACAACTCCGTCAACTTCCAGACGGACACTGAGGAAGAGCTGTTTGGTTCCGGCGGGTATGGGAACCCGGAAGGAAGCCCCGTGCGAAGCTTCGGCCGTGACGGATACTGCATCGGCGGTTTTGACGATCTGAGTGTTTCCGTGTTTGCCCGGTTTGAGCGCGAGCAGCAGGTTTTCCGCATAAACGGAGGCTGCCGCAAGGAGCAGAAGCAGAATGGAAAGAGCAGTTTTGTTTTTCATAAGAGAAGTTCCTTCCGGAGATTATTTCATGTAAAGTCCGCGCCAGAAATACTGACTCCATCCCTGATCGCCGTAAATGTCGTTGAAGGCGCGGAAGCCGACATGACCATCCACATAGAGCGTGTTGATTCCGCGTCCGGAGTTGTGGCGTTTTGCCACGCGCAGATAGAAGATTCCTGCGGGCGGAGAGCTCCACGGCGATTTGTTCTGATCCGCCCAGTTCCAGTCGTTGTCGCCGATGAGCAGATGTTCCGAGGGACGGCGGATCCGGAGAATGTCGAGAGACTGATCCAGATCCATTGTCGGGTGCCAGTCGGTTCCTTTGGCCGCATCGGCGGCGAGGAAGAGGTTCAGCCCGTAGTTTCTCCAGACTTCGGTTCCCTGGCGTGCGGGGCATAAGAACAGATTTTCAAGCGTTCCGTCGCTCTTGAGCGAGGCGTCTTTGAGTTTGTTTTTGCCTTTGGAGATCCCGTAGACCGCGATTCTGTCCTGCCAGGTGATGTAATTCTCTGTTGAAAGCGCGACAGGAGGAATCCGTTTGAAATCGGCATTGTAGAGTTGGAAAGCCTGTCCAATCTGCCGCAGATTTCCGGTGCAGCTGATATCCCGTGCCTTGCCACGCGCCGAGTTCAGCGCAGGCAGAAGAATGCTTACAAGAATTGCAATGATTGCTATTACGACAAGGAGCTCTATAAGCGTGAATCTGTTTGGTTTCTCCTGAATCGGCGGAGCGGTATGTACTGTCGGTTGATTTTGTTTTTTCATATGTCGGCCTCTTGTTTGTTTTCCGGTTGCTTTTTAGTGAGCTTTTTTGAGATTCCATTGAGTTTGTCCAGTGTGAAATTTCTGTACATTTTCAATCTAAGTTGTCTGTTTCATGATGGAGTCCTCCTGTATTTATTCCGTGAAAAATTACGTGCCCGGCGTAAAATCTTCGGTTCCGGCGGATTCGCGCCAGATGAACTTCCGGTTGATTTCCGAATTGATGATTCTGCGGTTGTTTTCTTTCAGGGCCTGAACGAAAATCCGGCAGAGTTCCGCGCCGATTTCATACATCGGATAAGTGATCGTCGCCAGCGGGGGAAGCTGATCTGTGCATTGCGGAAGATCGTCCGCTCCGATCACGGCAATGTCTTCCGGTATTCTTTTTCCCGCTTCCTGGAGTGCGTGCATGATGCCGAAGGTGCGGCTGTCGGTTCCCCCGATGACCGCATCAACCGGAAGCCCGGATTGCAGAACTTCCTTCATGGCGGTATAACCGTCCTTTTCAAGGAGTCCGCACTCTTTGTGATATTCGGGAGCGAATTCCAGCCCGGCATCGGCCGCGGCATCGTGGAAATCCTTCCAGTGCTCTTCCGCATACCCGGTTGCATGAACCGGTTCATGGAAAAACAGAAGGTGGCGTCTGCCCTGCTTTTTCAGATATGAAAGGAGTTCCATGTAAGGATCTTTGAGACTGGAGCAGACGGTATGGCAGAGCGGGGAGGGTTTATAGCTTCGGGCGAGAACGATTTTCCCGGCTTTGCCGAGTTCTTCGGCCCATGTCCAGTCGGATTCCAAGACGGGATGATAGAGATATCCTTCCGCGCCCGGACTCAGAAGTTCATCCAGAGTTTCTTTGCTGACCGGACGGTAGTGGTCGAAGAAAAATGTTTCGGTGATGATTCCGTATTCGCGGGCGGTTCTGGAGAATCCTTCGAGGACATACTGGTAGTTGAACCAGTTGACCGTGCTTCCCGGAATATACTTTTTAGCCGACTGGGTGATGACGCGGACAACTTTTCCTTTGGGGCTCTGTTCTGCAACATAGGTGCCGAGCCCTTTTTTGCGGAAGAGTATTCCGCGGTCGGTGAGACTTGCGAGAATTTTGTTGACGGTTGGAACTGCGACTCCGATTTCTTTGGACAATGCCGCTTCTGACGGGATTCTGTCCCCTGGGTTGCGTGCCGCAACAATATTCTCCAGAATATACTGTTCAACCAGTTCAGAACGGGAAACTTCTCTCAGCCGCATTGTCTTGTCTCGCTTTATTTGAGTTAGTGAATTAGTTACTAAATGTTCTGCGGTTACTATACTCTGCGCTTTTTATTTTGTCAAGCGGAGAAAAAGGAATTTTATGGAAAAAATATTTTCAGAATGGGAAGCGGATGGTGTTTGAGTTTATGCAACAGGGGGCTGCTCCTTGCCGGAGCAGCCCCCTGTGCGAAATCGTTTTTGGGGAAGGGGATTACTTGCGGATGAGCTCGTAGGCCATTGCGCTGTAGAGTCCGGAGTCGGCAGTGAAAGTTACGACGCCGTTTTCCTCTTTAAAGGGAACGGAGGCGAGAACTTTTCCGTTGACGTCCAGAGCATTGATCCGAAGTTTTCCTTTTCCGGAATTTTTCAGAGAAATTTCAGCTTTGCTCTTTTTCAGAAGATAGGGATGCATGTTGCCCCAGTTGTAGACGATGAAGCTGTCGCCGAGACGCGTTTTTCTGCGTCCCGTCGCCTGGATGTCGGTCAGGTGGAAGACGACGGCTTTTTCGGTGTCCGCCAGCGTTTTGTCATCCAGTGCGCTTGCGAAAACCGTGCAGAGTCCGGAGCTTCCGGAGACGGAGAGGCGGTTTCCTTTCATCTCTTTTCCGGTGACAAGGAAGCCTTCGCTTTTCGGCGTAACGACTTTGATCGTCCGGCTTGCGGCATCGATGCTGATTTCTCCGGTGCTGCTGACAATCCGTCCTTTTTCCGGCTGATAGATTCCGTTTCCGGAGACTTTGAGCGGGAGGTCGCTTTCAAGGGAAGAGAGAGAGATTCCGTTGACAGGAACCTTGTCAGCGAAATCAGTGGCGATTTTGGTGAAAAATGCCAGATTGTGGAATTTGCCGGGAATATCGGATTCCGTTTCCGAGCGGTGGAAGCCGTAGCTCTGAACAGTTTTCTTTTTGTAGTCCAGCGGAGTGACGGTCAGGATTTTGAGGTTTTTTGCATCAGCCTGTCGGACGTCGCCGCGCATGTAGAGAAGGGTTATGATGCGCTGGGAAAGATTGCGGACGGGATCGGTCATGACTCCGAACCAGCCGAGGTGTGCACCGATTTCGTTAATGGAGTTCCAGCGGGTTCTGTGACCGTAGCCGGCGAAGTCGAATACGTATATTCCGGAGGCGTTCTGGAATGCGGAGAGACTGCCCATGGCAAGTCCGCCTTCACTGCGGAATTCATTGGGCGCGCAGAAGTTGTATTCCGTCACGGTGAACGGTTTGTCCTTGATGCGGGACGCAAAGCAGGCTGTCATGTTTTTATACAGAACCGACGCCATTCCTGCATTGACGTAGCTGCTCGGGAAGCTCCATGCGGAGCCGAGGGCACGGGGATGCGAGAAGTAGTAATGGTTGTCCACATAATCGAATTCCTTGCGCGGGAAAGCGTAGATGGAACGGTTTGTGCAGGAAATGTCGGACGTCGGCTGGCGGATTCCCATAGCCCGCAGAGCGGCGGTCATTTCCCTGTAGATTTTAACCTGATGTTCGTTGAGGAAACGGGTGTAGAGTTCAAGTCCGGGGCGTTCCGGCGGCGTGATTCCCTGAGCCTGGCACCATGCCGCAAAGTTTTCGCGGATGTTTCCGTGCTGAACGGGATCGGTGTTCGGGTACTTGAACCGTTCGTGAGTGGTCATCATCGGGTCTTCGTTGATGAGACCGATTGTGGTCAGGGCGGGGTCGTCTTTCAGGGCAAGACCTGTGTAAGGGTTGACGGGAGTCAGCATGGTGCGCGCGAAATTCATGAGATTGTCGCGCATGGATTTGTCGAACATCATCCGGGATTTGACTTCGAACATGCCGTTGAATTTTTCCGGAAAACCCTTCGTGCGGCAGGTGTAAAGGTCAATGGTCGTGTAAATTCCGCGTTTTTTCAGCGCGGCGACAAGATAGTGCAGGTTGTCAAGGCGTTTCGGGTCAACAGAACCGTCGGTTTTCGATGCATCGACGAGGTCGGCGTCGAAATGATGCAGACGGGCCGCATTGAATCCGTAAGAAGCCATCAGATCTGCGAGAATGTCCGCTTCCTGATGTGTGTATCGGGTTGCGATGTCGTTGCAGAGGTTGCCGCCGTTGAAGCGGACCGGAATGCCGGGCCGGTTTTCAAAAACGAAGTTCTCTCCTTCACTTTTTACAAAACCGTATTTTCCGGCAGGCGCGTCCAGCAGGAAGGAAAAGTCGAGAGTGCTTCCGGCGACACGGCGTTTTCGTTCAACGGTCATGGTGAATTCCTGCCAGTCGCGGGGATCCATGACGACGGGAACTTCAACGGCTTCCGCATCCGGTTCGGGGAAGGGAATGTATTCCGCCCGAACACCGGAGATCGCGGCAATCATCCAGACGGAATTGCCGGAACTTGAGAGGGTCAGCGATTCAATCGGTTTGCGGATATCCGCCGGGAAGCGGCTGATGTAGAGGCCGAGAAATGCGTTGCGGTTCTGCCCCTGCCAGGCAACAGCGGCATTGCGCACGGATTTCGGTTCCCACCAGTTCGCGACATCCAGGCTGTCAACGACGGGAATGAGGTCGGATGAACCGTCCTGATAGTTTATCCTGATTCTCCCCACCTCTTTTTTCATCGGCCATGCATCAGCATGAAGAAAATAGAGCTGGCGGAACTGCTTCCCCCCGACGGGAACGGTAACCTGTTTGGGAAAATACGGGCGTTCCGGATTACCGAGAACGATTGCGGATTTTCCGTTGTTGGATGCGGGATCGACGACCTCGAACGGAACGTTGATGAAAACCCGTTTTCCCGGCGTGAGCATGCTCAGGTCGTTGTCGGGGCCCTGGTCGGTCCAGCCGCCCTTCCTGTCGTTCGGAATATCGTCTTTGAAGCCCATGTTCATTGCGGAGCGCAGATTCAGCGTTTCCGCTTCGTAAGGCAGATAGGAGACTGTAAATTCCGCATTGATTTCGGAGACGGAGCCCTGTTTCAGATAGAGCCGCAGATTTCCTGTTCCGGTTCCGTATTTGCATGCCATTGCGGGGGCGGTTACGCCGGAGATAATGAGTTCGCCGCGGTGAAGCGGAACTGTCACCTTGCGGAGAGCGCAGTCCTTTTGCGAAGACCAGATCCAGCCGCCTTTATGTGCGCGCGGATAAATCAGCGGTTTGCTCCAGAACGCTTTTTCTTTGCAGAGTTCCAGTCTGACGGGGGTGTCCAGAAGCGCGGAGTTCATGCGGATGCTGATGAAGCTCTCTTTGAGTTCGGCCGGAGTGTCGCGTTTCAGGGAAATCGTGCAGCGGATGGAGTTTTCCGCCGTTTTCTCCGCGGATGCCGCATAGCGGAAATCCGCGCCGCCGATTGGAATTTCTCCGGACTGGCTGAACTTCTCCTGTTTGAGCTGTTTCGCTTTTGGGGTCGACATCAGATCCATGAAATCAATCAGAACCTGCTGATCGTTCTTCTTTCGCCTCTGTGTGGAATCAAAGGCCGCTGTGGATGCGTTTTCCCGTTCGATGATTTCAATTCCGCCCGGGATGAGACGGATGTTTGAAGTCAGCTGCTGAGCGGAGAGCATGACGTCTCCGAAAAGCAGGAGCGGAAGAATGAGTTGTTTTTTCATTTTTTTATCCTCACTTTTGTTTTAAAGTTGCATAATGTTCAAAGCTTCATCCCGGACTTTTTCTCCGGCGGAAAATTTGCAGCGGGAAACAAGCGAGCCTTTGGAAAGGGAACCCGCACTGCAGTCCAGCATCAGCGCGTTTGCATTTCCGGCGTGACGCAGATGAACCATGGAATCTGTTCCGTTCGTAAAATAGAATTGACATTTCTCGCCGGTAGAAGGAGCAATGCGGAGAGAATCAATGTAAAGCATGACGGAAGAGGGGGTTGCGCCCGGGACACAAGTCAGGTTCAGTTTCTGGACCGCGGTCCGCTTTGCCGGCTTCTGAACGCTCCAGCCTCCGCTGAGCCAGGCGTTCATGGCGTAAGTCCTGTATGGAGGTTCTCCGGAAGAATCCAGCGCCGGATCGCCGACGATGTCATAAGGGCAGCGGTAATTGACATAACCGGCATATTTCCATTCCAGTTCCGGTTTGCTCCGGTCAATGCCTCTGAGGTATTGTGCCCACGCGCCGACGGCGGGCAGATAGTCGTCGTATGCATCCGCATAAAAAGTCGTCTGCAGACCGCATGTTTTCAAATTGTTGATGCAGCTGATGCTTCGCGCTTTTTTGCGGGCGGAATTCAGCGCCGGCATCAGAATTCCGGCTAAGATGGCGATGATCGCAATCGTTACCAGGAGTTCTATAAGGGTGAAATTGTTGAATTTCCGTCTGAAATATGAAATGGGAGCCAGGAAAACACTTTTTCTGTCCGGATGAGTTTTCATCGTGTTGTCTGCCTTTCTTTATAGGTTTTCTGCATTTTTTGCAAACTCTCTTGACTTTCTATAATTATACGCTATTTTATGCTTTTTGTCAACGGACGATTTGTCGGAATAGGTGGAATGTTTGAAAAGATGCTTTCTGGGAGGATGTCGATGTTTTGGGGTGCTTCAAAAGATGTTTTAAGTACGTTTCCGCTTCCGGTCCTGCTGGATTCGGTCACAGAACAATATTTTCAAAAGGGGAAAATTGTACGGCGAGATGGAATAAGCGGCAAGGCGGCGTGCTTTTTATGGCTTACTTCCGGACACTGCAGGGTCAAGGTCGCCGGAGAAGAGCAGACCATGACGGAGGGAATGATGTTTTATGTGCTTTACCGGGATACCTATGAGTTTGAAGTGCTTTCGGAGAAGTGCGTTCTCCGTTCGATCGGCTTCTATGGTCCGCTTGCCGAGGCTATTCTGCTTTCGTATTCGCTTCCGCGCTTCCTTGTATTTCAGCGGAGCGCGGAAGAGCTCTGGCTGGATCTTGTCCGGGTTGCCTGTTCCAACAATGAGCTGGACTGCCGGCATGTCGTTGCGCTGATTCTGGATCTGTTGGCATGTGTCAGCAAATCGGGCGTTGGAGAAAATTCAATGGAGCGGCAGATGGAGCGCGCATTGGGACTCATTCAGCAGCAGCTCTCGAACCCGGAGCTCGGGGTCAATTATCTCTGTGAAAAACTGCTGATTTCCCGCTCCAAGCTGACGGAGATTTTCCACCGCTATTTCAAGTGGTCCCCCGGACGGGAAATCCTGAACAGAAAACTTGCGCGTGCGTATTCGCTTCTTCGCGGAACGGACTATCCGGTTGCAAAAATTGCGCGGGAATGTGGATTCCGCGACCCGAAGACGTTTTCGCGGTTCATCCGGCGGTCGTCTGGATGCGGCCCGCGCGAATTCCGCGAACGGCACCGCAGGGAAAATGAAAAACCGGCTCCGAAGAATTACATGGAGCCGGTCTTACTCTGAAACTTTTTCAGAAAGCGTCCGGAATCCACTGATTCCGTGTGTCGGCGACGCCGAACAGCAACTCAGCACTCTTCATTTCCGGAGATGCCGGGGCGAGCCCGATCACCAGCTTGTGTGTGCCCGCCTTGAGTTCGAGTTCCGCAAGCTGATTCTGCGGCGCCCGGTGGAACGCCGGAACCATCACGCCGCATTCGCGTCCGAAACGGAACTCGCCGTCAACCCATACCAGCATGTTTGCGGGAGTGTTGACCAGCAGACGGACCGTGCGGTCTGCAGCCAGGCGGAACTCCGTTTCCAGCATCAGCAGCGATTCGCCCGGAAGCGTTGTGAAGTCGACGGTCGTCAGATTTCCCGGAAGCAGAATCTCTTTTGCATCGGCGGCGGGAACCGGTTTGAACTTGCGGTAGTCCTCCGCGAACCACGGGCGGAACACCGAACGTTTCGCCCGGATCGCAAACGGCTTCAGGTCGAACGGAAGAACCGGCGTCTGCTTCAGTGTGACTTTATCCTTCAGTGCAACCACAAGATCGGTGAACTCGTCGAGTGTCGCCGGCGCCTGAATGCCGGTAACCTCCTTGCTGACCACGAGGGAGCGTCCGATGGGGCGGAGCCATTCGCCGCTGACCAGTTCCGGGTTGATGAGACCGAAAATTGCGCCGACGGTTGCGCCGGTGCAGTCGGCGTCCTGTCCGCAGTTGACTGCAAGGCAGATGGTCTTTCCGAAGTCGCCGTTGCCGAGCAGCAGAGCCATGACCATGAACGGAAGATTCATTTTGACGTCGGTGAAGTTTGCGCTTCCGTAATGTTTCATGATTTCTGCTCGGACGGTTTCCGGCGTGCCGTTTTCACACCAGCCGATTGTGTCGCGGATGGCGCGGGCGAGAGTGGATTCTGCGGGAATGCAGGCGAGTCCCGTTTCAATGAGTTTGCGCAGGTCGGATTCGACGAACGCCTGACTTTCGAGTGCGGCAAGGAACTGTTCCGCATAGACGCCGTTGCCCGCATGGTCGACGCACGCATCTTCGTATGCGAACTTAGCGGCGAGTTCGGGATTTCCCGGCGCGAGACACGCCCAGAGTTCACTGCGGATGGCCGCGCCAAGTCCGTCGACGAACCAGTTATCGTACATTCCGCAGAGCGGCGCGGGGATTCCGCGTTTGATGTTGCGGATGGCAAGTCCGTACTCGTCGAACGGGAAGTCGATGCATTCCGGCCAGGCTTTTGCGAAGAGTTCGCGGCTGACAACGCCGTTCCACTCCTTGTCGAGTTTGCACGCCCAGAGGACCTGCAGATCGAGGTCGTCGTTCGGCATCATCGCGGTCGGAACCGGGTCGTAATATGAAAGATTCAGCGGGCCTGTGCTGCCTTCCCAGGGCTGTCCCAGCGTTCCGCCCACGGCTTTTCCCAGCCATGCGCCCAATACTTTTCCGCGGTATTCCGCATCCGTCATAGAAAATCCTCCTTGAATTTTTCTGTTTTTACTGCAACTGTTGCAATATAGTTTTGAAAGGGGAAAAAGTCAAGCGGAAATCTGAAAAAAAGAACCCCGCCGCAAAAAGTTTTTGAGACGGGGGAACGGACGGGATGTTTCCGGAACGCTTAGAACATGGAGATTCCCATGCTGAAGTGGAAGCGGATCCGGTTTGCAACGCCGCGCTGGTTGTTGAGCAGCGGGTAGGCGAGGTCGAGGCGGATCGGGGCGTTGACCACGGGGAGTTTGATGCGCAGTCCGTAACCGATGCCGATGTTCGGAGAGGAGAACGGACCGAAGCGCGAATGTGTGGCATTGCCGACGTCGACGAAAACTGCGCCGCGGATGAAATCCCAGATCGGGTGCGAAACTTCAGATGTGAGGACATACATGAAGTCGCCGCCATAGTTGTCCTTGTTCCGGTCGGTCGGGCCGATGGAGCGGTAGGGGAAGCCGCGGACAGAGTCGCCGCCGCCGAGGAAGTAGCGTTCATAGAGCGGCGGATCCTTTTTCCAGTCGCCGATGGAGCCGATCATGCCGATTTTTCCGCCGATTGACCAGATGAACATCTTGTCGAAGATGGGGTAATAGTTCATGCCTTTGAGTTCGAGGCGGTAGTAGTTGTTGCTTCCGCCGAAGAGTTCAGAGGAGACGGAGCCGAGGAGGTTCACCATGTATCCGGAGGTCGGATCGAGCGCGTTGTCGCGTGTATCACGCTCCAGACTCAGGTGAAAACGTCCGACGTAGCTTCCGCCTTTTTCCTTCTGGAAGATTTCCGACATGTGTTTGCTCATACTGTGGATGCGGACGTGTTCAAAGGTGTATCCGCCGCTGATGGTGGTGAAGTCGTCGAATATGCGTTTGGTGAGTGCGGTAGTCACGCCGAGCCGCTGTTCTTCCCAGTCATCGTATTCCACATTGCGCAGATAGCCTGAAACATTCCAGCGGAGCGGAATGCCGAAGAGCCACGGTTCCGTGAAGTCCGCCTCGAAATTGTAGCGCTTGAGTCCGTACATCGCGAGGATTCGCGCGCGCTGACCGCCGCCGGTGAAGTAGTTGTACGGATCGAGAATATCCATGTTGGAATGGGTCAGTTCGATCATGCCCGCGAGACTGTCCGAATCCGACCAGCCGGCGCCGATTTTTGCGTTCAGGAAGTTCTTTTCTTCAACGCGGATGTCAATGTCCTTCTTGTCCGCTTCGGGTGAATTGATGGAGACCGCTTCGACTTTATTGAAGTAGCCCATGCCCATGAGGCGCGACTTGGAGGCACTGATGAGATGTTTGTCGACCGGGTCGTCCGGCTCAATCGCGAGCTCGCGGCGGATCACATGATCCTTTGTCCATTTGTTGCCGGAGATGAAAACGTCGCGCACCTTGTAGGGCTTTCCCTCGACGATATCGACGATGAGATCAACTTTATGGTTCGGGTAGTCGGGAATGCGCTTGACCTGGCAGACGAGATCCGCGTACCCCATCGGGGAATAGCGGTCGTCGACGGCCTGTGTGGTTGCGCGTTCGGCGAGACTGCTGAAAGTGTCGCCTGTCTTGAGCGTGAGAAGCGGTGTGAGCTCCTCCGTTTTCAGACGTTCGTTTCCGGTGATGGAAACTTCGCCGATTTTGTACGGTTCCCCTTCATCCAGGATGAATTCGATGGAAACATGTTCCGGGTCGGCTTTGTCTTCATGAACGCGAACCTCCTTGACGACGAAATCGAGGTAGCCCTTGGTCCAGTAGAGGTCGCGGAGGCGCACAATATCGTTGTCGAGTTCACGCCGGTTGAAGAGTCCGAGGTCGAGGAACGGAATCCAGTTGAGCCAGGAGTGCTGGTTCATGACCGCATTTTTCAGTTCGCTTTCGGAAAACGCCGCGGCATTCGTGAAAACCACTTGGTCGATTTTCTGCTTGAGATTTTCCTTGATGCGGAATTCGATGGTGACGGAACCGTCCTTTTCGGTAATGAGACGCGGATCAATCTGCGCGTCGTGGTGTCCGGCGTCCGAGTAGAACTTGCGCAGGGCGTTGGCGGAATCGATGAGACGTTTGTCATTGAGGAGACCGCCGGAGGTGAGGGTGATTTTTTCGCGCAGCTTCTCCTCGCTGAATTTTTCGTTTCCGGTGATGATGATTTTATTGATGACCGCTTTCGGGGCAATCCGGAAGACAAGGTCGATTTTGCCGTTCGGAGCCTTTTTCGTTTCGGCGGTGACATCGGAGAAGAAGCCGGTGGCGTGCAGGCGCTTGATGTCGTCGTTGACGGTGCGCTCATCGTAGCGTGCGCCTTTGCGGCTCTGGACGTTCATGCGGAAGATGTCATCGGTGAAGCGCCCGCTGTCCGGCTGTTCAAACGAGACGGAATTCAGCTCCTGGGCGAATGCGGCGGAGCAGAGGAGAAAGCAGACGCAGAGAGCGGAGAGGCTGTCTTTTTTCATGGTGCGGGGGGCTCCTGTTGGTTAATCTTTCTTGACGGGAACGTCTTCGTTGCCGTATTTGTGTTCGATGCAGCGGAACTCCATGAGCTGCGGGATGAAGCGCATGTTGACAATGCCGGTGCGTCCGTTACGGTTTTTTTCGACGATGAGCATGGATTTGATTCCGTCCTTCTGCCCTTCGGCATTGTCCTCTTTGGATTCATCGCGGTTTCGGTGCAGGAAGACGACCAGGTCGGCGTCCTGTTCGATTGCGCCCGATTCGCGCAGGTGGCTCAGTTTCGGGAGGGGGTTCTCTTTCGGGTTCGTCGATTTTTCGGATTCACGGCTCAACTGCGCGAGAACGAGAACGGGAACGTTCAGCTCTTTTGCAATGGCCTTGAGTCCGCCGGAAATCGCGGCGACTTCAACCTGGCGGCTTTCCGCGGAACGGTCGCCCGCGCGCATCAGCTGGAGGTAGTCGATGACGATGAGGTCGATTCCGTTCAGCTCCTTCAGCTTCCGGGCTTTTGCGCGGAGTTCGAAAACGGAGATTGCGCTGGTGGAGTCGATATAAAGATTGGCGCGCCGGAGACTGTCGACTGCGGCTGCGAGGCGCTGGGTGTCCGCGTCCTGGAGCGAACCTTCGTAAATAGCGGAAAGCGGAACTTTGGCTTCGGTGCAGAGCAGACGCTGAATAATCTGTTTGTCGGTCATTTCCAGCGAGAAGAACGCGACTTTTTTGCGGCTTGCCGGGCCGTCGGTTTCGCGGTTGATGATGTTCCGGACGATGTTGAGTGCGAGCGCGGTTTTTCCGATGGAGGGACGTGCTGCGAGGACGAACATTTCGCCGGGTTTCAGTCCTCCGCCGATCAGCCGGTCAAGGTCGGGAAATTCAGTCGGGATACCCGGAGCGACTTTGTGCTGCGCGATTTCCATCAGGTCGTTGAAGGTGGATTTGAGGAGAGCGCGGAGTTCGACGATTTCGGACTGGACAAATTTGTTTCGCACCTGGAAGATCTCGGATTCCACGGTGTCGAGAAGCTCTTTGATGTTTTCGTGTCCCAGCTTGCAGAGTTCGAGAGACATGGAGCAGGTTTTCATCATTTCCCGCAGCATGGCGTAGTCGCGGAGCAGATGACACCACGATTCGAGGTGCGCCGCGCTGACGATGTAGGTCTGGATTTCGACAAGAGCTTCGAGTCCGCCGATCATCTCCAGGCGTCCGGCGCGGGAGAGCCAGTCGCTGACGGAAAGCACGTCGATGGCGAGTTTTCCTTCGGAGAGGTTGAGCATCGCCTCGTAGATTGCGGCGTGCATCGGCTCATGGAACATGGTTGCGGCGACGCGGCGGAAGAAGGGGTTGCCCATAGCGGGGGCGGCTTCCTTTGCGTATTTCTTCTTTTTTTCGGAAGAGGCGACGCTGCCGAGGATGGATGAGACGGTTGTGAAGTTTGTCGGGTCGAGAAAGATGGCGGAAAGAACGGATTTTTCCGCTTCGAGATCAAAAGGCAGAGAATCCGCGGACGCGATTTTCAGCGTACGCGGATGATAATCCGGAGCGGCCGGAGCGAGTGCCCCGGCCGGATTCTGGGTCGTGAGCTCGGGCATTATTACGCACGAACAACGTTGACCTTGACGTCAACAACGACTTTCGGATGCAGCTTGACCGGGACGATGTATTCGCCGCAGGTGCGGATCTGGGAATCCAGGTGGATTCTCTGATGGGAGACGGCGACGCCGAGAGCGGCGATCGCGTCGGCGATCATGCGATCCGTAACGGAGCCGAAGAGGTGACCGTCATCGGAAGCCTGGAGGTGCAGTTCGACTGCGAGTTCCTGGAGCTTGGCGGCGACGCCCTGAGCGGCTTCGAATTCAGCCTGGCGCTGAGCTTCGATTTTTTCCTTGTGCGCGGCGAGCTGTCTGAGAGCGGCCGTGGTGGCAACGGCTGCAAGTTTTCTCGGAAGGAGAAAGTTTCTTGCATAGCCGGGAGCGACATGGACTTCCTCACCGGCGAGGCCGAGGTCTTCGACGTCCTGGAGAAGGATCAATTTCATGGAGGCCATAGTAATGTCTTCCTTATGCGTTAGGGGTTGAAGTTAGAGAACGAGACTGACGATTCTAGCTCTCTTGACGGCGACCGCGAGCATCTTCTGATGCTTCAGGCAGGTACCCGTAATGCGGCGCGGAAGAATACGGCCTTTTTCGGTCTGGAACTTCTTGAGAAGTTCAGCATCCTTGAAGTCGATGTAAGCGATTTTGTTTTCGCAAAGTCTGCAAATTTTCGGCTTTGCGATACGTCTTTTCATGCGGCGTTTTTTGTTCTGGACCATTGCCATTTATAAAACTCCTGTTTTATGGTATTTTCACTTGGTTGATCAAAAGGGGATATCGTCTTCGATTCCTTGGACGTTGTCCGCGGGTTCGGGCATTTCCGGAGCCGCCTGCGGGGCAGGGGCAACGGAACGCGTGTACGGCTGCGGCTGCGGTTCGTAGGACGGCTGCGAGGGCATCTGCGGAGGAATTCCGCCTCCCTGCTGGCCGTACTGCGGCTGTCCGTAGGCCGGACGCGGACGGCTGTACTGCTGCGGCATCGCATCGGGCGAATACTGCTGCTGGCCGTCCGGCTGGCGGCGGGCATAGGACTGCCCGTCCCCGTAGTCGCCTGCCGGTGCGCCGCCGTCGCGGCGCGATCCGACGAACTGGACGGTTTCCGCGACGACGCGGAGCCTGGAGCGCTGTTTCTGGTCGTTTTTATCGACCCAGCGGTCAAGCTGAAGACGACCTTCGATGAAGACAGAGGAGCCCTTGTCGAGATACTTGCTGCAGTTATCGGCCTGGCGGTCCCAGACCGTGATATCCACGAAGCAGACATCCTCCTTGGTTTCATTTCCCTGGCTGTATCTTCTGTTCACGGCAAGCGTGAATTCACAGACCGCCATTCCGGACGGCGTGTAGCGCAGTTCCGGTTTGCGGGTCAGATTGCCCATAAGAAGTACCTTGTTGAAAGATGCCATCTGCGATTCTCCTCTGAGTGAATTGTTTTATCAGTCGGCGAGCGTTGCGCCGGCGACGGTCGGGACGCCTTCCGGGCGGTCATAGTTGATGACCAGGAGACGGATGAGGCGCTCGTCGAGTCTGTACTGGTTGCGGACTTCGATGACCTTCAGCGGGTCCATTTCGAACACATAATCCCAGTAGATACCGGCTTTGCGTTTGTTGATTTCGCGGGCAAACTGCTTGCGGCCCATGGCGTTGGCTTCGATGAGTTTGCCTCCCCAGCTTTCGAGATTCTTGCCGAATTCTTCGGTGAATCCTTTTCCTTCGTCCTCAACCTTGCGGATGTCGAGGATGAATATTGCCTCGTACTTTTTCAAGATCCCACCTCTTTCTTGGTGTATTTTGATTCTTTTTTCAGTTCGTCTTCTCTTCCGCGGACTGGCTGCAGTCTGTGGAATTGTACTGGTTCATTGCCATTGTGATGCCGCGTCTCAGCAGCAGCTCAACGGCTTCGACGGCTTTGTCGAGCGCCTTTTCATAGCACTCTTTCTCCGCGCCCTCGAACGAAGTCAGAACGTAATCCGCTCTGCGCTTCGAATGTTCATCGCCGATCCCGACCCGGAGACGGGGAAAGGCTTCCGACTTCAGCGCTTCGATAATGGATTTCATTCCATTGTGTCCGGCGCTGCCGCCGTTTTTGCGGATCCGGAGGCGGCCGACCGTGAGATCAATGTCGTCATAGACGATCAGGATCTCCGCCGGAACGAGATTCTCGCTCTTCATCAGAGGGAGCACCGCATCGCCGCTCAGATTCACATAGGTCAGGGGCTTCATCAGAATCACATTTCTGCCGCCGAAGCGCCCTTCCCAGGCGTTTGCGTTACGCGCACGCCGCGGAGAAAACATCGTCGGATACTTCCGCAGAAAACGGTCGATTACCTCGAAACCCGCATTGTGACGGGTTCCGGCATATTCCGCTCCGGGATTGCCGATACCGACGATCAGACGGCATTCTGTTTCCTCCATTCGCATAAAGCCGGCCAGGATTATTTCTTCTTGGCTTCTTCGCGCTCAGCTGCGCGTTCGGCTTTTTCCTTGGCGCCGACGATTTCCGGTTCTGCGGCGGCATCGCCTTCAGCCGGAGCCGGAGCTTCCGGAATGTCTTCCGCCATCTTCGTGGAGTCGATGACTTCGAAGACAACCAGGTCGCCGTGAGACTTCGCGGTGACGCCTTCGGGAAGAACGAGTTCGGAAACGTGGATCAGATCGCCGACTTCCATCTTGGAAACATCGACTTCGATGAGTTCCGGAAGAGCATCGGGGAGACATTCCACCTTGAGGGTGTGGAGAACCTGGTCAAGCAGACCGCCTCTGGAGCAGCCGACCGGCTGTTCGAATCCCGGGTGAACCGGAACTTCGGCTTCGATCGCGACATCCTTGCGGATTTCGAGGAAGTCGATGTGGCTGGTGGTTCCCTTGATGAAGTTGCGCTGCGTGTCTTTGAGGAGAGCGCGGACTTCTTCGCCGCCTTCGAATTCGAGGGAGACGATGTTGAATTCATGCTGGGAGAGGGCTTCCCATTCCGCGGCGGGAACGGAGATTGCTCTGCCGGTAGCGCCCTTGCTGTAAATCACAGCCGGAATCAAACCCTGAGCTCTGACTCTGCGCGCTTCCGCGCTGCCTTTTACCGCGCGGTCGCTAACATTGAGCACATGCTTTGCCTTGTTTGTCATTCTTGGTCCTTTCGTTTATGATAATGCTTGTATAAGCAAGTTTTCCTGAATTATTGTTCCGGATCGCGGAACAGGGTCGAAACCGATTCGCCGTTGTGAATGCGGCGGATTGCCTCGGCAAGCAGCGGGGCAACGCACAGAACTTTCAGCTTGCCTTCGATGTGGCAGGTGTTCGGAACCGTGTTGGTCGTGATCAGCTGCTCAATCGGGCTGTTCAGAAGGTTCGTTCTCGCCTTGTCCGTCAGCAGGCTGTGGGATACAACCGCATAGACTTTCGCGGCACCTTTGCGTTTGAGCAGATCCGCTGCGGCGCAGAGCGTTCCGGCCGTGGAGGTCAGGTCGTCGACAATCACGCAGGTGCGTCCGTCGACGTCGCCGACGAGGTGTGCGGATTCAACCGTCGTGGCGTTCACGCGGCGTTTTGCGATAACCGCGAATCCGCAGTTGAGACGGTCTGCGAAGCTGTGCGCCATCTTGACGCTGCCGGAGTCGGGGGAAACAATAACGGATTCCTCATCGACCTTGATGACTTCGCGCAGATACTGGATGAAAACCGGGAACGCGTAGAGGTGGTCGACGGGGATGTCGAAGAATCCCTGAATCTGCTGGGCGTGGAGATCCATGCCGAGAATCCGGTTCGCTCCGGCGCTGACGAGCAGATTCGCGACGAGTTTCGAGGTGATGGGCACGCGGGGACGGTCCTTGCGGTCCTGACGGGCATATCCATAGTAGGGGATGACGACGGTGATGCGGGCCGCGGAAGCACGGCGGGCGGCGTCGAGCATGATGAGCAGTTCCATGAGATGCTCATTGACGGGGCTGCAAGTGGGCTGAATGATGAACATGTCCGCATTGCGGAGATTGTCCTTGTACTGGACGAAAATTTCGCCGTCGGGGAACCGTTCGATGTTGACGTGACCGAGTTCCATCCCCAGACACTTTGCGATTGATTTAGCCAGTTCCGGGTTCGCTGTACCGCTGTACAGTCTGATGTCTCTTGCATTACCTTCCATAATGACTCCGCGCTGCCTCCGTTGATGCAATCCTTATTCGTTCGGGAATACGCCTGACTGCTGCGGAGAGATGCGGAACGCCTGCGCGGGCAAAAGCCTTTGCACTGGCGTCAACCTTTCGGGTATGTCCGTTCGTTTTGCGCGTCCGGACTTGCATCCTCTATAGCGGATCAAGGTCGATAATTCTCGTGTTAATCTTATAATTTAGCGCATTTTCCGGATTTGTCAAGCGGAAAACGGAAAAAAGAGAGCGGAAGATCTGGGAAAAAATGAAAAAAGCGCATAATATGATTTGCATTTTCGATAAAAGCGTGTAATATATGCTACACTTCGGAGAGATGGTCGAGTGGTTTAAGGCAGCGGTCTTGAAAACCGCCGCGGGGTCTCCTCGCCGCGGGTTCGAATCCCGCTCTCTCCGCCATTTCTCTTTGCATCAATCATTTTCCTTTGTTTCCCCTTAATTCGCCTTCATAGCAAAAAACAGTTTCATAAACAGCTTTTGCCGCTTGAAAACTTTTTGGAACAGTGTAAATTGACAAAGTATGATGGTTAAGTTGAAACAAATGTGCGCAAATTTATGGTGCTGCACATAAAACTGTATAAAACACAGAGAGTCTCAAAATGAGAATTTTCGTTAAGCATGAAATTGAGGTTGCAAACCGTCCGGCAAACATTCAGTTCAGAGTATTTAATCTGAAGACAAAGACGTTTTATCCTGAAACGGAAAAATTCTTTCTTTCATCTGCCGGCGACTGCCTGATGACGGAAGCCGGAGAAAAGCTGAGTTTGAAAGAAAATGTGATTCAGCGGTGCACAGGTGAGGTGGATATAAAGGGAAAACTGATCTACCATGGAGATATTCTCAGAACCAACGAGTATGGATGGCGGGCTTGCGTCGTCTGGCGCGAGGGACAGTTTTCTCTGGTGTCTCCGGATGGCGGATACAGTGATTTGCCTGATTGGGGGGCGTGCGAAATCGTTGGAAATATACTTCTTACTGCGGAGGTCAATGGGAAAGGTTTCTGCATGAAAGAAAAAGAGAAAGCCAGGGATTTCTGGTACGCCTGCTGGAACGGCGACTTCAAAAGACTTAAGAAACTGCTGCCATCCTGCCGGGAGTTCATCAACACCAATCTTGAGTATGAGGAGGACGGCGAAAAGAAATTTCTGTCATTGCCTCTGATTGCCGCTCTGAATTCCCGGCATGAAGAGTGCGTCCGGCTTTTGCTGCAGCATGGAGCAAAGTTGCATAAGACCTGCAGGAATATGAAGGAAACTCCGTGGAGCTTTGCGAAAAACGGAGAGATTTTCCGGCAGGTTTCTATGACGGAGCTGCTCAACTCTGTAAAAGGAAATCCATCGGAAAACAGCAAAAACTGAAATTTTGAAAATCACCGGGGAATCGCATTTGCTTTGAATAAGTTTTTACATTCTTCCCCGGGAATCTGCTGCATCCCTGAAAGAAAACCGGTTACCTGCATTATTCTTACAGAAAATAAAAACAGATCCCGTTATCTCCGGAGAAAACATTCCCAATTAAAGATCTTCTTTTTTTTACATGAAGACCTTGAAAAATAATTTTGCCGCCTTATATTATTTTTTAGCGTTACTGTGATTCAAGCTTTGTGAAAGATTTGTGTTGGTTTAAAATGGGGGAGAGCATTATGTTTTTTGCTCGTGTTGGAGAAAAAACGCAGTCACTGGAAGAACATCTCAGTGCTGTTGCAAGACTGTGCAGGATGTTTCTTGGCGGGTGCGGCTTTGAGAAAACGGGGAATCTTCTCGGACTGCTGCACGACGTCGGGAAATATTCTGTGCAATTTCAAAATTATATTCAATCAATTGGAGGGATTCTCAAGCCCGGAGCCCCCGGATATTTGCCGGATGCGGAAAATATGCGCGGCAAAATTCCTCATGCGGAGGTCGGAGCATGGTTCTTTGAAAAAGTATATGCCAGAAATGTTTTCCCGGATGTAAAAGCGATTCTGGAAATGCCTGTTGTCTATCACCATGCTTTCCCTGAAGATATTTTCACTCCGTCCGGCGAAACTCCTTTTTATGATAAGAAACCTGAAAATTTCAAATATGAACTTCCCGCGCTGTTTGAGCGGATTGACGCGGGAGTAAAAACAGAAATTGAGCGTTTGATTCGGGAAGGCGGCTTTTTGGGTGAAATCAGCGCATTCGTAAGGCTTCACAACAAGACGGCGGATCCGTTTGAGTGCGGGCTTCTGCTGCGGATGCTTTACAGTTCCCTGATTGATGCGGATCGTCTTGACGCCGCCGGGCTGGTTCCGTGCGGATTTCCCGACTGGAAGATGCTGGCGGATCGTCTGGAGAAGAATCTTGCAAAGTTTCCGGTCCGCAATGAACTGGACCGCATTCGAGCGGATATTTCCGGAACAGCTCTTGAGTCGGCGGATTTAGAGCCCGGCGTTTACCGTTTTACAATTCCGACCGGAGGCGGGAAAACGTTTGCCGGATTGCGTTTTGCCCTGAATCATGCGGCGAAACACCGGATGAAGCGTATTATTTATGCGGCTCCGTTCCTTTCGATTCTGGAGCAGAACGCAAAGGCGATGCGCGGGATTATCGACGATCCGGACGGCAGGTTTATTTTGGAATTCCACAGCAATGTTTTGCGCGGCAAAGAGGACGAAGAGCCCTCCGGAGCGGTTGCCGAAACATGGGATTCCCCGATTATTGCCACCTCAATGGTGCAGATTCTGAACGCAATGTTTTCGGGGGAAAGCCGTTACGCGCGCCGCTTTCATCTGCTTTCAGAATCCGTACTCCTGTTCGATGAGATTCAGTGTCTGCCGGCTGAAATGACATATCTGTTCAACCGCATGGTCAATTTCCTCGCAGAGCGTCTGCATTCTACAGTCATTCTCTGTTCTGCGACGCAGCCGGCTCTTGAAAAGACAGAGTATCCGGTGAATGTGCGGGGAGAGCTTTATAGGGATTATCCGAAGCTGTTCCGTCAGCTGAAGCGGGTTGAGACCCGGTATGTGCAGGGAATCGGGACAAATGAGGAGGCTGCGGATTTTGCAGACCGCAGGCTTGAGTCCTGCAGCTCTCTCCTGATGATCTGCAACACGAAAAAGCATGCGGCGGAAATGTTCCGTTTGCTGCGGGAGAGACATCCGGAATGCCGGGTGTTCCACCTCAGCACGAATCTGTGTCCGGCGCACCGCAATGAGGTTTTGGCGAAAATCCGTGCGAGGTTGAACTCCGGCGGGAAAACTGCGGTGGTTTCGACTTCGCTGATTGAGGCCGGTGTAGACATCTCATTCGAGTGTGTTATACGCATGCTGAGTTCTTTGGATTCCATTGTTCAGGCTGCCGGGCGCTGCAACCGGAATGCGGAGAGAACATGCGGTGAGGTCTTTGTCCTTGACAACCCGGCCGGAGTGAAGCTGACACATTCGGTGTCGGTCTGGAGCGCCGCGGCGAAGACTGCCCTGCGTCAGTTCGCGGACGACCCGGAGCGGTTTGACGGAGATCCGCTTTCGCCGTCGCTTCTGAGTTTCTATTATGAAGAGCTGTACAGCCGTCTGAAGGATTCGGAAATTATGAAATATCCGGTGAAGCTTCCGGAATGCAATGACACTTTGCTGAATCTTCTGGGCTCAAACGGGCATTCTCAGAATGCCTACAGGCGCCTTCACAATCCTCCGCAGATAACACCGAGGGCTGTTTTGGGGGCATTCCGCACGGCGGGCGAGTGTTTCAAAGCGCTGGATGACCTGACCTCCGCTTCTGTCATTGTCCCTTACGGACACGGGACGGAGATTATCGCGGAACTGTGTACGAATCCTGCGCCGGAGCGTTTCAATGCATTGCTCCGGCAGGCGCAGCTTTATACGGTGGGTGTGACGGAGAATATGGAACGGAAGCTGCGCGAGGCGAACGCCGTTTACTGTGTTTCTGAGAAATACGGGATTCTTGCGGCGCGCGAAAGCGATTACGACGGGAATGATCTGGGTCTCTGCCCCGGAAGCGGGTGTATGCAGACCATGAATATGTATTAAAACAATAAAGAATGAAAGGAGGAAAGAGGATGAACAACACATTGAGTTTTGTTGTTCGCGGAAAATATGCTCTGTTTACGGATCCCGCAAGTAAAACCGGCGGGGACAAGTCTTCGTATCCGGTTCCGACTTATGAGGCTCTGAAGGGCGTAATAAAGTCGGTTTACTGGAAACCGACGCTGATCTGGATTGTGAAGCGGGTCCGGATTCTGAATCCGATCCGGATGGAAAGCAAGAGCATCAAGCCGAGAAAAATGTCGGGAGGAAACACGCTCGCGTATTACAGTTATCTCGCGGACGTTGCGTATCAGGTGGAAGTGCAGTTCGTGTGGAACACGACGCCTTTGGCAGGAAAGTATGCGAAGGACCGGATTGACGGTAAGCACTACCAGATTGCGCAGCGGATGATCGAGAAAGGCGGCAGACGCGATGTGTTTCTCGGAACGCGCGAATGCCAGGCGTATGTTGAACCGTGCCGCTTCGGAGAGGGGCCGGGCTATTATGACGGCAAGGGGGTGCGCCCGTTCGGAATCATGTTCCACAGCTTTGCATATCCCTCGGAAACGGGGATTGATGAGTTGCGGACTCAATTCTGGAATGCCGAAATGCGGGATGGAGTCATTGAATTCCCGCTTCCGGAGGCGTGCGACCCTGCAATGTCGCGCTTCATCCGCAAGATGAAAGCGGTTCTTCCCGAAAGCTGTGGTTTGAACGAGGAGACGCTGCGCAATGAGCTGGATTGATAAACTTGCAAAAACGTATGATCTCAATGCCGGAAGCTCCGGACTGACTCCATTGTTTCACATGGAAAAGAAATCCGAGCTGATCGTGACGCTCGATGAGTCAGGAAACTTCCTGGATGCGGTGATTATTGCGGATAAGAAAGACCGTTCCGCCTTTATTCCATGTACGGAAGATTCATCTTCGCGAACCTCCACGGCAGTGCATCCGCACGGGCTTTCCGACACGGTCTCATATCTGGCGGGGGATCTGGTTCAGTATATTGACTGGAGAACCTTTGAGAAGGATGCGGACAGGGTTCAGAAAGGTTTGGAGAATGCGTTTCAGCAATACATGGCGCAGCTCAAAGACTGGGTGGATTTTGATCCGGACAACTCTTTGATCCGTCCGGTTTACGAGTATCTGAACCGGAAAAGCCTTTGCGGAGATCTGATCCGGAAAGGAATTTTCCCCGCCGATGCGGACGGGCATATCATTCCGGAGAAGCCGAAAAAGATTCCGGATGAGATGAAAGAGTTTTTCGCTCATCCGGTTTATTCGGCTGTAACGGGCTCAATCATCAAGGCTGTTGTTCTTTTTGAAATCTACCGGAAGGGGCAGACGTCAGTTCAGCTCTGGAAAGACAGAAGCGTACAGGAAAGCTGGCAGCGCTACTATCTTTCCTCTGTCGATGCCGGAGCGGAATCCGGTTTTTGTCAGGCTCTGGGAAGGCAGCTTCCGCTGGCCCGTCTGCATCCGAAAGGCATTTCAAGGGCAAGTCTGAATTCAAAACTGATTTCGGCAAACGATACGAGCGAGTTTACGTTCCGCGGACGCTTCGATACCGCGCAGCAGGCAAGCGCAATCAGCATCGAAGCAAGTCAGAAAGCTCATTACGCTCTGCGCTGGCTGCTCGACAAGCAGGGAATGTATGAAGGGGGAATGGCAATGGTTGCATGGGCGGTTGACGATGACCCGTCGGCTCCGCCTCCGGCAGTCTCTTCCGATGAGCTGTATGGAGACCCGTTCGCCGAAGTGAAAGCGGAGGATCCGCTTCCGGATACAGCGGAAGCGGCGGCAAAAGCGCTGAATCATCTGGCTGCAGGTTATTCCGGAAAACTGAATGCAAAAGGGCTTTGCTTCATGGTTCTTGACTCTGCAACTCCCGGAACGCTGGCGGTTCAGATTTTCCGCGACCTGGAAGGTTCTCTTTACCTGAAGAACATTCTGCACTGGCACACGGAGTGCGCATGGAAACTGTTTTACGGAAAGGACAAACAGTTTTACGGCGCCCCGTCCCCGCACGACATTATTCATGCGGCATACGGCGATATGCGGGCGGATGACAAGCGCTGGGAAAGCGTTATCCGGATTCTGCCCTGTATTCTGGATGCCGCTCCGATCCCGCGCGATATCGTGGACTGCGTGGTACGCCGTGTTTCTCACCCGGCTCCGGAAGATAAAAACTTTTATAGAAATCTCGGCATAGCGTGTGCCGTTTACCGCTATGCAAACCAAAGGAGGAAATATACAATGGCTCTTGACCGTTCTTTGAAGTCCAGAGATTACCTGTATGGCCGTCTGCTGGCGGTGGCGGATTATCTGGAATACAGTGTCCTTAACGATTCGGAAGCGAAACGCCCGACCAATGCAATGCGTCTGATGGCGCATTTCGCCGATCATCCCTGCTCGACATGGAGAAATCTGATGGGGCTTTTGAATTCGTATAAGAACCGTCTCGCCGTCAGCAAGCCGCAGCTGCTGGGCTTCCTGGAGAGCGAGTTCGGACAAATCTGCAGCAGCTTCGACCCTGCGGATTTTAACAGCGACCGTCCGCTTGCCGGCGAATTCCTGCTGGGGTATTATTGCGAAAAAGCGCTTTTCTTTACGAAGAAGGCGGATCGCCCTGCAGAGGCTGGCAAGGCGGAGGAAAACAACAGTGAACAGGAACAGTTCAAATTTTAAGAAAACTGCAAATAAGGAGAAAACACTATGTCTTTGACCAGAAAAATTGATTTTGCCGTCGTCTTCAGCGTAAAACATGCCAACCCGAACGGCGACCCTCTGAACGGGAACCGCCCGCGTACTACGTATGAAGGGTTCGGCGAGGTTTCCGATGTGTGTTTGAAACGCAAACTCCGCGACCGCCTGATGGATGCGGGCGAATCCATTTTTGTGCAGTCGGACGACCGCCGCAACGATGCGTATCTCACGCTTCTTCAGCGTGCAAAAGGCGAGCTTAAAGGAGTCAAACCGGCAGACTATGAGAAAGCCGCGTGCGGAAAATGGTTTGACGTCCGGGCTTTCGGCCAGGTCTTTGCTTTCAAGAAAGAAGGAAAGGGTGATGCGGATGCGGTTTCCGTCGGTGTCCGCGGACCGGTTACGCTGCAGTCTGCGTTTTCTCTGGCGCCGGTGGACATCGCCGGAGTTCAGATTACAAAGAGCGTCAGCAACGAAGGCGACGGATCGAAGAAGTCTGCGGATACGATGGGCATGAAGTACCGCGTGGATTCGGGCATTTATGTTTTCTACGGCGCGATGAGTCCGCAGCTTGCCGGCAAGACCGGATTCTCTGACGGGGATGCGGAAAAAATCAAAGCTGTTCTGCCGAAACTGTTTGAAGGCGACGCCTCTTCCGCCCGCCCGGATGGAAGCATGCGCGTCCTGAAAGTCATCTGGTGGGAGCACAACTGCCCGAATGGAGTCTGCTCCTCCGCAAAGGTTCACGCCGCGCTGAAGGTTCACGGAGACGGCTCCGTGGAGATTACTCCGATCCCCGGAGTCAAGGTTGAGGAAATCGAAGGTTTCTGAGGCCGGAGTTCCGCCGGATGTGCAGCTGTCCCGAAGATGAAATCATCCAGCTGTCGGCTGTTCAGCACGTCGCTTTCTGCGAGCGCCAGTGCTACCTGATTCATGTAGAGCAGATCTGGAGCGAGAATTTTTTCACCGTTTCCGGATCGCTCTCTCATCAGCGCGTGGATTCGGAGGAGACTACGTACACCGCCGATGGATTGAAACAGGTGCGTTCGCTTCTGCTGAACTCTGCAAAATACGGTTTGAGCGGACGCGCCGACCTGATAGAATTCGACTCCGCCGGGCGTGCGTATCCCGTCGAGTACAAAATCGGGCGCCCGAAGCTTGATGACTGCGATGCCGTTCAGCTTTGCGCGCAGGCGTTCTGTCTGGAGGAGATGCTGCACATCCCGGTTCCCTGCGGAGCCGTTTATTACGGGCGCACACGTCAGCGGATGGAGTTCGAATTGAATTCGGAGCTGCGGGGGAAAACGGAGGAACGGATTCGCCGTGCCCATGAGCTGTTTCATCTTGCGGCTGCGCCTCTGCCGCCGGAAGATGAAACAAAATGCAGGAGCTGTTCTCTTCGGGATCTCTGTGTGCCGGAATTGCGGAATCTGAAATCCCCGGAGACATATATCCGCAACTTTCTGAGGGAGGATGTTTTGTGAAGAAACTGCTGAATGTTCTCTATGTCGCCACTCAAGGCTCTTTCCTTTCATTGGAAGGCGAAACGGTGGTGATTGCGGTGAAAGAGGAGAAGAGGGGGCAGGTTCCGCTTCTGAACCTCCAGGGCATCGTCTGTTTCGGAAACATTCTCTGTACTCCGTTCCTGCTGGGAGCGTGTGCGGAGCATGGAATCTCCGTGTCGTTTCTTACCGCAAACGGGCGTTTCCTAGCCCGGATTCAAGGCGGCGTCTGCGGAAATGTCCTCCTGCGCCGCTCGCAAATTCTCACGGCGGAAAATCCCGACAGACGCTTCCGCCTGGGAACGATGTTTCTGATTGCAAAGATTCTGAATTCCCGCACCAATCTTCAACGTTTTCTGAGGGATTACGGTTCGACTCTTTCTGAAGAGACCCGGCAGAACTTTGTGACGGCGGTCAATCTGCTGAAAACGAAAGTTTCAAATCTGGAACAGGCTCTGACAGAATCGCGGTATCTTTCTCCGGATGAATTGATGGGATCCGAAGGCTCCGCGGCAAATTTATATTTTTCGTGTTTTTCAAATTTTATTGTAAAACAGCGGGATTCGTTTCCGTTCAGCCGCCGGACGAAGCATCCTCCGCTGGATCGTGTCAATGCAATGCTGTCGTTCGCCTACACTCTTCTGGCGCATGATTGCGCTTCTGCGCTGGAATCGGTCGGGCTGGATCCTGCGGTCGGATTTCTTCATGCGCTCCGTCCGGGGCGCAGTTCGCTTGCGCTGGATCTGATGGAGGAGTTCCGGGCGTGTCTGGCGGATCGTCTGGTGCTTTCGCTGATTAACCGCGGTCAGGTTTCCGGACGGGATTTCAAATTCACGGAAACGGGAGCGGTGCGGATGAACGAAGATTCCCGCAAGGAGCTGATCGCCGCCTGGCAGACCCGCAAGCAGGAAGAGATTCTGCATCCGTATTTGAACGAGCGGATCAAAATCGGGTTGCTGCCGTATGTCCAGTCTCTGCTTTTGGCTCGCTGTCTCCGCGGTGACCTTGAGCTCTATCCTCCGTTTATATACCGTTAGGAACAGAGATGTTTGTCGTTGTCTGCTACGATGTTGCAACGGAGTCGGAAGGAGGAAAGAAGCGTCTTCGGCGGGTCGCGAAAATTTGCGGGAATAATGGTCAACGGGTTCAGCATTCCGTTTTTGAATGCCAGCTTGACTGGTCGCAGTTTCTTGTATTGCGGGCAAATCTTTTGCGGGAGATGGATGAAAAACAGGACAGTCTCCGTTTTTACCTTTTAGGCAACCGGCATGAATCGAAGGTGGAGCATTACGGAGTAAAGGAAAATTTTGATTTGCAGACGGATACTCTGCTGCTGTGATATTCCCGCGGCGCCCTTCCGGATGAAGAAGGATGCCGCGGAAATGCGGGCAGCTTATTGTCCGGTGAAGTCAAACAGATGATTCTTGTTGAGCCGGCGGATGTCCGCTTTGGTCTTTTCGCTCAGATCATGGCAGCGCTGCTCTTTGCTGTAGAAGAAGTGACCGAGCTCTTTGAAGTGATACGATTCCCAGCGTCCGACCGAGGGACACGCGAACTGTTCGGGAACCGGAATGCCGGCGCGCATCAATTCCTGCAGTTTCGGGAAATGATGCTCGTAAACATCGCGCGGGAAAACGTTCTCTTCCGTACAGACCTTCGCCGCCATCGCGACGACTTCCCCGAGGTTCCCGAGCGTGCGCATCACCCGTGCCGCGGAAAATGCCACGTGCGACAGACTGATCAGCCGTCCTCCGAGAAACAGATTCCGGATTCCGTTTGCGTACAGACAGCGGTATGGAACCGGATAGAACGAAGGCAGGCTCCGGTGATAGGCGCAGGTGCGGAACGGTTCGGCAAAACGATCCAGATTCTCCGGTTCCGGATAGTGCAGGTCGATTGACCATGAAATCGACGCCGTGCCGTTCGGGTGCGGAATGTTCTGTTCAATATCGTTCTGCGTCATGACATAGTCGCCGAGAATGCGGCGGCTTTCGCGCTTGCCGCCGCACTTGGAGATCCAGTCGATCCGGCGGTTTGCCCATTCAGCTTTGCGCAAAGAACGGTTTTTCAGATACGACCAGTTCGCAAAAGTCGTCATCAGCGAATAGTCGCGGATGTATTCCGCCTCCTCCGCCTGGTCGCGGTACTGTCCGGTTTCGGTCTCCCAGTCTCCGCTTGTGAGATAATAGCAGTTCTGTTCATTGAACTCAATTCCCCAGTCGATATCAGGGAAGGGAACAGGGTGATCCTCTTCCATGCTTGTCCAGAGAACCGAGAGTCCCATGACTTCATTGGAGGATTCCTCCGGGGCGAGGGATTCTCCGAACACATTCCGTCCCTCCGTGCCGTACATGTATTTCGCTCCTGCCGCGAGCGCGACAAAACCGTCGCCAGTGCAGTCGGAGAAGAGGCGTCCGCGGTAACGGGTTTCCTTGCCGGTGACTGTGTGGCGGGTGATGACTGCGGTGATGCGCGACGGCTCCGCCGGGTCGGTTTCGATGGAAACGACGCGTTCATTCAGCCGCAGTTCCGCTTTTCCGGCGCAGTCGGCGCGGAAGGCGTTGATTTTACGGGTATCTTCGTAGCATTCCGGAGCTTTCGCTCCGGGCATGAGCCAGACCGGGGCGATTTCGCGGACCGTGTTTCCGATGTTCGGATATTTGCCGATATGTGTGCATCCGCCGAGCGGGACGCGGATTTCCGAGCTGTTGCATCCGCCCGGAACCGCTTTGTCCTGGAGCAGGATTGATTTGAGTCCGAGCCGTGCCGCCGCAAGCGCGGTGACGGTTCCCGCAATGCCGCCGCCGGCGACAATCAGATCGTATTCCATCGGGTCGTCGGCGATCCGGATTCCGCATTTCTTTCGGCGGAACGGTTCCAGCATCGAGCCATCGTCCGGCGGAACGTCATCGGGATCGGTCGAAAAGTAGAGCGCATCGCATCGTCCGTTGAATCCGGTTAGATCATGCAGGGCGAGCGTGTGGGCGCCGGCGGAAAGAAAAAGTTTTCCGGCGGTCTGCCACGCCCATTTTTCCCCGTTTGTTCCGAGAACCTGCGGAAGTTCAACCCCGTCGATTTTGAGCGTGAAACGCCCTGCGGGAGTGCCGCGTTTCCAGACCGCTGTCCAGTCGCGTGTGCGCGCCCGGACAGTGTAGTCCCCCGGTTCGGTGATTTCGATGCTTGTTTCCGCATCGGCGACGGGAACGCCCGCGCCGTGCGCCATCAGATAGGCGGATCCCATTTTGTGCATGGCGGAGGGGTCAACCACCCACCCGCCGTGAGTGCGGAAGGATTCCGCTTCCAGAAACAGACTGCTCATGGCAACCTCCGCAGTTGATTACATCGGGGAAATGTCCTGAATCACCGGCTGGACTGTTACATCCGGAATTGCCAGATGATCGGGCTGTTCGATGATGCTTTTTATGATGTTCCCAAGTTCTTCCGGCGCAATGCATTTTGCTGCGAGTTCCGGATTTTCGGAGGCTCCGCTGATGTTTGCCGCATGGTTGAATCCGGTCTGCCCCCACGACGGTGTAACGCAGGAGACGCGTACCCCGTACGGGCGCAGTTCGGTGTAGAGTCCGTGACTGAATTTGGCAACACCCGCTTTGGCGGCGGTGTAGACGCTCCATGCGGGCCATGCGTAGAGCGCGCAGACGCTGGAGATGTTGATGATGATTCCGCGTTTGCGCCGTACCATCATTGCCGCTGCGCGGCTGCAGCCGAGGATGACTCCGGTCAGATTCGTGCCGATCGTGCGGATGATGTCCTCATCGGTCTGTTCGGCGACCGGGACGATTTTTCCGCCGAATCCGGCGTTGTTGACAAGAACGTCGAAGTCGCCGGTTTCACGCATGACGCGATCCCAGTCGGCTCCGGAGGAGGCGTCGGCCTGAATGGTTCGGACACCGAGTTCCTGCGCTGTTTTTTCGAGTTTTGCGGCGTTGCGTCCGGTGATCCAGACTTCTGCGCCTGCATTTTTGAGAACGGCTGCGATTCCGCGTCCATAGCCGTCGGAACCTCCGGTCACGAGAACTTTTGCATTTTTGAGCTGCATGTTCTATCTCCTTGTTATTGAGTAATTTTCAATGTGATTTTTTCTGCGGTTTCTTTTACGAACGCGCCGTATTTGCAGAGCGTTTTTTCATCCAGACGCGATTCCGGTCCGCCGATCCAGATTGCGGCGATGGGATAGCCGGATGCGTTGAGGACTGGGGCTCCTGTGCAGCGGAGTTCGCGCAGTTCCTCGCCTCGGTCGTAAGCGATGCCGGATTTGCGGACGGATTGGAGTTCGCGTTCGAACACCACGGCATCCGGCACGGTGTTTTCCGTAAATTTCGTGTAGACGATTGAGTTCAGAATTTTTTTGCGTTCTTCGTCGGGCAGGTACGCGAGCATGGCTTTTGCGGGGGCGGCGGTATGGAGCGGGTAATGATGCCCGATCCGAACGGAAACGCAGACTGCACTGGTTGATTTGACGGATTCTATGACGACACCTTCCGCGCCGTAGAGTACTCCGAGCATGACTGTTTCACCGGTTCGGTTGCGCAGTTCCCGCATGTGAGCGAACGCTTTTTCGGCGAGCGCACCTTCATCCATGCTGCTGTATCCGAGAGTGAGCAGTTTGCGTCCGAGGCGGTAGCGGTCGTTGTCATCGCGGATGATGTATCCGAGTTCGTTGAGAGTTACGAGCATCCGGTAGAGGCTTGCCGAGGGCAGTTCGAGCGCGTTCATTTCGTTCATCATGAGCCCTTCGGGATGTCCGGCGAGCAGTTCGAGTATGCGAAGTCCCCGTTCGAGCGCGGGAACCATGTAGGTCTTCTGTGGCATAAGATATCTCCTTTGTGTTTAAAATATCATATATGAAAGCAATTTTCAAGAGTGAAATAAAATTTTTATAAAAAAACAGAGAGGGCAGGAGAGCTGTTGCTGTTTATTGAAGGAACAGTTTTCAGAAGATGCCGCGGTTGTGCAGTTCGTCGAGTTCTACGCAGAGATTCGGGGTGAAATCTGCCCGGTGCGCAGTCAGATCGGCGCGGGAGAAAAAGCGGACTTCGTCAATCTCGGAGCGCTGAAACTGGAACGGTCCGGCGGAAATCAATGCAAAAACACCGACGTTTTCCGACTCGATGCTGTTGCGGATCTTGGAGTAAAAGAGAAAACGCAGCGGCAGTTTCGGGTCGAGGCCAAGCTCTTCGCTCATTTCGCGGCGGGCGGCGGTTTCAAAATCTTCACCGTGATCCAGATGTCCGCCGACGGCGGTGTCCCATTTGCCGGGCTGAATGTCCTTTGTTTTTGTCCGGAGCTGAAGCAGAATGCGTTCGCCGTCCGGATGAAACACAATCACGTGCGCTGTCCGGTGGATCAGCGACGGGTCTCCGTGACAGCGGGAGCGCGGAGCCGTGCCGATGACGGCTCCGTTTTCATCGACGATGTCGAATATCTCTTCCATTATTTTTTCTCTTTTCCCGGTTTCTTTTCCGCTTTCTTCGCGGGCTTTTTGACGGTTTTTCCTCCAGACTTTTCTTCCCCGTTTTTCTTTTTCGCCGGTTTGCGCGTGTGGGTCATTTTTGAGACCGTTTCATTCGTCGTTTCCGGCTTTGCTCCGGCGGGTTCCGGTGTTTCGGGGGCCTCGGGAAAGAAGACGACTTTCTGGTTGTCCAGTTTCGCGACGATGCGCGGGGCGTGCGCAAGAAAACCGCGCAGAATGCTGTCGGCAAGCTCATCTTCGATGCAGCGTTCAATTGCGCGGCGAAGCGGACGCGCGCCGTATTCCGGCTGGAACCCCTTTTCGATGATGAAGTCGATGACCGGCTGCTCAATGATCAGTTCGCGTCCGTTTTCTTTCAGACGATCCTGCACTTTTTTGAGTTCGAGACTGACGATTTTCTGAATATCTTCGCGCTCCAGACGGCGGAAGACAATCACATCGTCGATGCGGTTGATGAATTCCGGCTTGAAACGTTTCTTTGCAACTTCGATCAGACGGTCGGCAACTTTGCGGAACGATTCGTTCGGTTTAAGCGCGCCTTCGAAGCCGAGTCCGGAGCCCTTTATCATCTGTTCCGCTCCGATGTTGCTGGTCATGATGACGATGGTGTTGCGGAAGTCGACGCGGCGCCCGAGGCTGTCGGTGAGTTTGCCCTCTTCGAGAATCTGGAGGAGCAGGTGCATGACGTCCGGGTGTGCCTTTTCGATTTCATCGAACAGAACCACGCTGTACGGATGACGGCGCACACGCTCGGTCAGTTCGCCGCCTTCGCCGTGGCCGACGTATCCCGGAGGCGAACCGACCAGGCGGCTGACGTTGAATTTTTCCATGTATTCGGACATGTCGACCTGGATCAGCGAATCCGCATCGCCGAAGATGAACTCTGCAAGCGCTTTTGCCAGCAGAGTTTTCCCGACTCCGGTGGGACCGAGGAAGATGAACGAACCGATCGGACGGTTCGGGTCTTTGAGGTCGGCGCGGGAGCGGCGCAGCGCGCGCGAAACGGCGCTGACGGCGTCCGCCTGTCCGATGACGGTATTGGTGAGTTCCTCTTCCATGCGGAGCAGACGGGCGGTTTCGCCTTCCTGCATCTGCGTGACGGGAACTCCGGTGAGTTTGGAGATGATGACTGCAATTTCCGGAGCATCGATGACAGGGCGGCGCGCTTTGCAGAGTTCGCTCCACTCCTTCATCTTTTCTTCGAGTCTGGCGCGGAGAGCGCGTTCCTTGTCGCGGCACTCGGCGGCGGCTTCGTAGTTCTGCCCGGAGATGGCGGCCTCCTTTGCGCGGCAGACGTCCTTGATGTCATTTTCGAGCGCGGAGACGTCGGGCTGCGCGGGGGTGTCGATGATACGCGCGCGCGCTCCGGCTTCGTCGATCACGTCAATTGCCTTGTCCGGAAGAAAGCGTCCGGTGATGTAACGGTCGGCGAGCTTTGCGGCTGCGGAGAGCGCGGCGTCGGTGTAGACGACGTTGTGATGGTTTTCGTACGGTCCTTTCAGCCCGTGCAGAATCCTGATTGTGTCTTCGACGGAGGGCGGTTCGACCATGACGGGCTGGAAGCGGCGTTCGAGCGCGGCGTCTTTTTCGATGCCCTTGCGGTATTCGTCGAGTGTGGTTGCACCGACGCACTGGAGTTCGCCGCGGGAGAGTGCGGGTTTGATGATATTTGCGGCGTCCATAGCGCCTTCCGCGCCGCCGGCACCGACGATGGTGTGAAGTTCGTCGATGAAGAGAATCACCGCTTTGGAGTTGCGCACTTCGTCGATGACCGCTTTGATGCGTTCTTCAAACTGTCCGCGGTACTTTGTCCCGGCGATCATGAGCGGGAGATCGAGGGCGAAAACGTGTTTGTTGCGCAGAATTTCGGGAACGGTTCCGTTCGCGATCGCCTGCGCGAGCCCTTCGATGATAGCAGTTTTGCCGACGCCCGCTTCCCCGATGAGGACGGGGTTGTTTTTTGTTCTGCGGCAGAGAATCTGAATGACGCGTTCGATTTCGTTTTTGCGTCCGATGACGGGATCGAGCTTGCCCTCTTTGGCAATCTCGGTGAGGTCGCGTCCGAAAGCGTTGAGCGCCTGGAATTGCGGCGTTCCGCTCTGCGGTGCATCCTGCGGGGGAGGCGGAGGCGTGAAACTGTTCTGTTCCTGCGGCGCGTCTTCGCCGGGGATGAAGTTCGGGTCAAGCGCCTTGATGACCTCTTCGCGCACGCGGTTGACATCAACTTTGAGGCTGCGGAGAATTTGAGCCGCAGCGCTCTGTCCTTCGCGGAGAAGGGCGAGCAGAAGGTGTTCGGTCCCGATGAAGTTGTAGTTCATCGATTTCGCCTCGTTTGCGGACATGACGATGATGTTTTTGAGGCGGGCGGTCAGCGGAGCCGGGCCGTCCTGTTTGGTCTGTCCTCCGGTTCCGAACTGGCGTTCAACTTCAAAACGCAGGGTGTTGAGGTCGAGTCCCATGGAACGGAGCACGGAAACGGCGACACCTTCTCCGAGGGAAATCAGTCCGAGGAGCAGATGTTCGGTTCCGACGTAATCGTGATTGAGGCGTTCCGATTCCTTTTGAGCCAGCGCCAGCACATGTTTTGCGCGCGGTGTGAAATTTTTAAGCCATGGTGTCAGATCATCTGTGTCCGCCATAGGTATTCCTCCATGAAAAATGTTTCTTTGTTCACAAGCAGTTTAGCGCATATCGTGAAAAAATCAAGTCGAAAGTAAAAAATAGCGGGATTTTTCGTGAAGGAGCGCTTGCATTTTTCCTGCGGCGCAGTTTTCTGCAATGAATGTGCCGCTCCGGCGGCGCTCCCTGCGCATCAGTGCGGGCGGTCAAGCTCCGGGTCCTTCATGATTGCCATGAGGTCGGAACGGGAGAGTCCGCGGATTTTCATGACTTCATAAAGTTTCTGTTCCGCCGCGGGAATTTCCGCGGTGCGCCCGAGGCGCCCGAGACAGGTGATCTGCCCGATGTACGGGAGAGTTAGATACGGGAAGTTCGCGGAATCAAGCCGGTATTCCTTCAGCGCCTCTTCATCGCGCCCGGTCATGGCGAGGGCGAGGGCTTTGAGCCCGTGAATGCGGGAGATGTTGCGGTACGGTGTGCCTTCAAAATGCTTCGCAAGCTCCAGCGCGTGTTTGGGATCGTTGCGGCGCATGAGAGCGGATTCTATTGCCTGATAGAGCTGTTCGGGGAACGCCGTCGAGAGTTCTGCCGCACGGTTTTCCTGCCGCGCAGCAAGACCCGGGTTCGCGGTTCGGGCGGAATGGTAAGTGTCAGTCGCACGGAAATTGATCCATGCGCTCAGCACGACACCGCAGAGCGCAAGTGCTCCGATTGCCTGAGGAATACGTTCGAATTTGCGGTTCGGTTCGGCGCAGCGCATCACGGGAGCCCAGAAATAACCGGTGAGCAGAAGCGCAAAAATATCAAGCGGCCAGGCGAAAAAGGTCAAATCAAGCATCCCGTGAATCAGCAGCGCAAGGAATGCAAGGAAAAAAAGTTTTTCCTCCGTCCGCTTGAACTTCCAGCGACGCAGAAAAAGCGCCGCTCCTTTGACGGTCAGAAAGAGCCATGCAAGCAGGGCGGGAATGCCCAGGCACGCCGCGATGTTCAGCAGTTCGTTGTGCGGATGAATGGTCCGCCACGCCATGTGACGGTGCAGAAAATATTCCGCCGTTTTGTACGGGGAGAAGGAGAGTTCGAACGATTCCGCGCCGACGCCGAACGGATGACCGGCAATCAGCGAAAGGGTCGATTCCCAGATCGCCGGGCGTATCTCATTGCGCTGGAAAGATTCCAGAAATGCGGATCCCTCCGTGGAGAGATAAACGGCTCCGGCGAGCAGAAATGCAAGCGGGAGATAAAGCAGAATTCTGCGTTTTGTCCCCGTCCAGTGCATCAGCAGAGCGGTGTATCCAGCTCCGAGCAGTCCCAGCGCCGCCGCCCGGGAACCGCATAAACAGAAGAGCGCGGCGGAGAGCAGAACCGGGATCCCGAGAAGCGGAATCAGCAGCTTGCGGGTCCCTTTGAACTTGCGCGCCGGGAAGAGCATCGCAAACGGGGTTGTGATGAGAATCAGCGCGGCGTTCCAGTTCCAGTTCCCCGGGATTCCGCCGAGCGGTTTCCCCGTGAGATACTGTCCGAGCGTGAGCAGAATGTCGAGAATCCACAGAAGCGCAAGAACCGCTGGCAGTTTCTCCCGCATTTCCTTGCGGTTCAGCGCGGCAAGCAGCGGAATGCTCAGAAACGCGAGGTTGAGTCCGAGACTTTCCTGCGTCCAGTACCCGTTGATGAAAAAGTGTGCGAGCGCGGAGAGCAGAAGCACCGCGAATGCAAGAAGCGTCCATTTTGAGACGCTTTTCAGCATTGGAACGAGCCGTTTCCATTGAAAAAGAATCAGCGCGCCTGCGAGGAGCGCGAGTTCCCAGCGCGGAAAAACGGAAGTCGCGTTTCCGTAGCTGCCGATCAGCATGGCCGGACGGTACAGCAGAAGAGCAATCAGCAGAAACGCGAGCATTCCCATTATTTTTTCTCCAGAGTTGCGAGCTGTTCCATATAATCTTTGAGGAGAACATCGGACATCGTGCGCCAGCCGAAGCGCGAGGCGACGAGTTCGCGTCCGTTCGTTCCGAGTTCGGTGGCGTGTGCCGGATCCGCCATGATTTCGCGGATTGCGGCTTCCGCGCCGTCGCGGTCTCCCGGCTGAAGCAGGTATCCCGTTTTCCCGGGAATGACCACTTCCGGCGTGCCGTCGAGCGCATATGCAATGACCGGTTTCCCCGAGGCGAGCGACTGCACCGCCGCGCGGGGGAGTCCTTCGCGCAGGGAGAAGTGCACCAGAGCCGACGAGAGTGCAAGATATTTCCAGACTTCGTTCGGCGGGACGAGTCCTGCGAATGAAAACCGTTTTTCGAGTCCGGCTTCCGCAATTTGCGCCTGGATTTCCTCCATCATCGAACCGTTGCCGATGATGAGATAATGAATGTCCGGAATCTCTTTCGCCAGTTTGATTGCGACTGGAATGAAGGTTTCATATCCCTTGAGCGGGAAGAGCCGCGCGAGCGTGGCGAAGACGACCGCGTTTTCCGGGATCCCAAGCGACTTGCGCAGTTCCGGATCGGGCTTCGAGGTCAGAAACGGTTCCAGTTCCATGCCGCTGTAGACGACTTTGTACTGTTCGGGCTTTCCGACTCCCGCGGCAAGGCTTTGGTCGATCATTGCCTGCGCGACGGCGTAAATCCGTTTTCCGCAGGGCGCCGCGGCGCGCTCGCTGGCAATGTAGATGAAATTCTTCCAGAACTTTTCATAGCGGTGAAAAGCGAGACCGTGAATTGTGTGCGCGACGAACGGCACATGCGCCGCTTTCGCCGCGAAACGCCCGACGATTCCCGCTTTGGAGCTGTGTGTGTGCACCACGTCATATTTTTCCGCCCGGAACAGCTTTTTCAGGAAGAAATAGGCCTTCAGATCGGTGAGCGGCGAGATTGCGCGAACCAGATGCGGACACTCCACGATTTTGAGTCCGGGGCACGATACGCGTTTGAGCAGTTCACCTTCCGGACCGGGGGAGGGACCGGTGACAAGTGTCACATCGTGTCCCGCCTCAACCGCGCCCCGGCAGGAGAGCAGGGTGTTTTCCTGCGCTCCGCCGACAATCATCCGGGTTATGACATGGCAGATTTTCATGGCGGCTTACCGGTTGAATGCGCGTTTCGCAATATCTTTGCGGTACTGCATTCCCTGCCAGGAGATTTTGGCTGCTGCTTCGTAAGCCTTCTTCACCGCCTCGCGGATGTCCTTGCCGCGCGCGGTGACGCCGAGGACGCGTCCGCCGTTGTTGAGCAGTTTGCCGTCCTTCATGACGGTTCCCGCATGATAAACGATTGCACCGTCTTTTTCCGCCTCTTCGATTCCGGAGATCTCGTGTCCTTTGTCGACTGACGCCGGATATCCGCCGGAAGCGAGCACGATGCAGACCGCCGGGTCGGGTGACCAGACGAGTTCCGCCTTGTCGAGTTCCCTGTTTGCGGTTTTGAGGAGCGTATCGGCGAGATCTCCGTCAAAACGGGTGAGAACCGCCTGTGTTTCGGGATCGCCGAAACGGACGTTGAATTCGAGGACTTTCGGTCCGTTTTTTGTGACCATGATTCCCGCGTAGATGATGCCGCGGTAGTCGAGTTTTTCCGCCTGAATGCCGCGAAGGAAATTGTCGAGAACGGTCTTCTGGACTTCTGCAAGAAGTTCGGGCGTGACGACCGGTGCGGGGGAGTACGCGCCCATTCCGCCGGTGTTCGGTCCTTTGTCTCCGTCGAGCTGGCGTTTGTGATCCTGGGAGCTGACGAGCGGAATGACGGTTTTGCCGTCGGTGAGCGCGAGAATGGACGCCTCTTCGCCTTCGAGGAGTTCTTCGATAACGACGCGGTATCCGGCTTTCCCGAAAGCTCCGGAGAAGCATTCGCGGACGCCTTCGAGAGCTTCATCGAGGCTGGAGGCCACGATTACGCCTTTGCCGGCGGCGAGACCGTCGGCCTTGACGACCACGCCGCGTCCGGCTGCATATTCCGAGCGGACATACTCTTCGGCCGCCTTCTGATCGGTGAACGATGCATAAGCTGCGGTCGGGATGCCGTATTTGACCATGAACGCTTTGGAGAAATCCTTGCTTCCTTCGAGCTGAGCCGCGTCTTTGGAGGGGCCGAATACGGGGATTCCCATTGCGCGGACGGCATCCGCCACGCCCTGGCAGAGGGGAGCTTCAGGGCCGACGACGACGAGTCCGACGTTCTTTTCCTTCGCGAAGTTCGCGATGGATTCGTTATCGGAAGGGATGCTGACGCATTCTGCGATCTGAGCCATTCCGGGATTTCCGGGAGCGCAGTAGATTTTGCCGATGTTTTTGCTGTTTCTGAGACCCCGGCAGATTGCGTGTTCGCGTCCGCCGCTTCCGATAAGCAGGATATCCATGAAAAACTCCTTTGTTTTGAGTATAATGGAGGTAATATAGTTTCGTCCGGAGCTTTTTTCAATCGGGGAACGGGAAAAACGGGGGCAATTTCAGGAATCTGTTGAAATTGCCCCGGGAAATCCGGAAATTTATTCCAGATAGTCGATGAAGAGCTTTTTGTCGCTGGCCTTCATGTAGGCTTCTTCGGCGGAAATGATGTCGTTCATCAGCAGATCTTTCAGACCGCCGTCCATACTGCGCATTCCCATGCCTTTGTTCGCTTCGATGATGGTTCGGATGTTGGAAATCTGACCTTCGCGGATTGTGTTCGGAAGACCGTCCGTCCAGAGCAGAATTTCATGGCATGCAATTCGTCCGCCCGCTTTCTTGCGGCAGAGCAGCTGCGAAACAACCGCCTGAAGACATTCCGCAAGCATGGTGCGGATCTGCGCCTGCTCGTTCGAGGGGAACGCGTCGATGATTCGGTCAATTGTCTTCGGGGCGTTGTTGGTGTGCAGGGTTGCGAAAACAAGCATTCCCATTGCGGCGCAGGTGAGCGCAAGACGGATCGTTTCCATTTCTCGCATTTCTCCGATCAGCACGATGTCCGGGTCGGAACGCATCGCGCCGCGCAGCGCAATCGGGAACGATTTGCTGTGAATGCCCACTTCTCGGTGGACAATCGTACAGTTCTTGTTTTTGTGCACGAACTCAATCGGGTCTTCAATGGTGATGATGTGGCGCTTCATCGTGTCGTTGATGTAGTCGATCATCGCCGCAAGCGTGGTTGATTTTCCGGAACCGGTCGGACCGGTCACGAGCACAAGACCGCTCTTGATTTTGCAGATGTCCAGCAGAATTTCGGGAAGTTTGAGGTCGGCGACGGTCAGAATTTTGCTCGGGATCTGACGGAGCACCGCCGCCTGGCCGTAGTAGTTGTACATGTAGTTGCAGCGGAAACGGGCGAGACCGGGGATTTCGTATGCGAAGTCGAGGTCGTGCGTCTGAAGATAGGTGTCCCAGCGGTCGGCGGGGAGACAGATCTCCTTGAGCATTTTCTCCATGAATTCAGGGGTGAGGATGAAGTCGTTCGCGGGCTTCAGGTTTCCGCTGATGCGGTATTTCGCGGGATAGTTGATGGAAAGATGCAAGTCCGAGCCTTTCAGACTCAGCATTTCTCTCAGATAATCGTCAATAATGGGCATGATCGGACTCCTTCTTATTTTTTCTTCTTCGCGGCGGCTTTCGCGGCAACCAGTTTCTTCGCTTCTTCCACGGCAACGTATTTTTTGATCTGGTCGATGACGGAGGTGTCGCGCATGTAGGCAAGGGCGGTGTCTGCGGTGATGTGACCGGCTTTGAATTTTTCGAACAGGTTCTGGTCGATGGTGCACATGCCGGCTTTGCTGCCGATCTGCATGGTCGCTTTGAGCTGATAGAGTTTGCCTTCGCTGATGAGGTTTGCCACGGCGACGGTGTTGATCAGCAGTTCGTAGGCAATGGTCAGTCCGCCGTTTGCCGCGGGAACGAGCCGCTGACAGACGATGCCGCGCAAGCTGCCTGCGGTCATGGCGCGGATCTGCGGCTGCTGGGCGGGGGGAAAGACGTCGAGCACGCGGTTCAGCGTGTTGCCCGCATCGCAGGTGTGCAGAGTCCCGATCACCAGGTGTCCGGTTTCGGATGCGGTGATTGCGTTTTCGATGGTCTCAAGGTCGTGCATTTCGCCGATGACGATGATGTCCGGGTCTTCTCGCAGCGCTCCCTTCAGTGCGGCGTGATAGCTCTTCGTGCAGGTGCCGATTTCTCTCTGCGTGATCTGGCAGCCCTTCGATTTCTGTACGATTTCAATGGGGTCTTCCACGGTGATCACATGGTCTTCGCGGGTGTTGTTGGCGACTTCAATCATCGAGGCGAGCGTGGTGGTTTTTCCTGAACCGAGCGGACCGGTCACGAGGATCAGACCGTTGTTGTAGTCGAGCAGACGCCGGATGTTCTTGGCGTCGGCGGGAAGAAAGCCCAGCTCTTCCAGCGTCATAATCCTGTCGGGAACCAGGCGGTACGCGCCGGACATGCCGTCCTTGTGAAACATCAGCGCGGTACGGAAGCGCGCCTTGCCGATCTGAAGACCGATGTTCATATCCTGGCTCCGGCGGAACTGTTCGCGCTGTTCCTCCGTGAGAAGCGCCATGTTGAGACGAACCACATCCGCGTCGGGCATCACCCATTCGGGGTCGATGCGTTCCAGCAGAAGGTTCTTGCGGATGAACGCTGGCGCATTCGAGGAAAGATGAAGGTCGGAAGCTCCGTAAACGCGGAGCGCAAGGAGCAGCTGGCGCATGGTGTCCGCAACCTCTTCATCCGTCATCTGCGAGACATTTCGCAGACTCGGAATTTCCGCGTTCACGCCGCCTTCTCCGGTAACGGTCTGCGGTTCGGCGGGCTGTTCAGGATTCTGTTGAGCGATTCCAAGATCGGGCGCCTGGCCGGTTGCCGCCTGCTGCTGGGCGAATGCAATCACCTGCTCCAGCTGCGACGCCCAGTTCTGTGCGTCTTCCGGAGACATCCCGGCGCAGAGCTCGTTGAGCACTTCCTGCGCATACTGCATGAGATCCGGCTCTCCGCCAAGCGCATTATTAATCTGTACTCCCCGCTCGACCGTCATGATTGAGTTGTCGACGAGGGTCTTTAAAAACCACTGAACATCCAGCTGCATATTATGCGACTCCTTGCAATAAATGATTCATGATGAAACAAACATAGAATGCAGTTTTGAATTTTTCAAATAGAAAATTCGATTTTTCCGCGATTTTTCCTGCGTGTCTGCAAAAAAAACGCGTTCCGGCTCCCGGATGAGAGCGGAACGCGTTTTGCTTTGAAAAGGAAATGCCTTATTTCGGCACTTCGATCTTGTCGAATCCGGTGTACGGACGGAGGACTTCCGGGATGATGACGGAGCCGTCGGCCTGCTGGTAGTTTTCCAGAATGCAGATGGCAACACGGTCGGTCGCGGCAGTCGCGCTGATCGTGTGGACATAACCCTTGGAGCCGTCTTTCGCTTTGTAGCGGATGTTGAGGCGGCGGGACTGGAATTCCGTGAGGTTCGTGTTAGAGGTGACTTCACGGTATCCGTTGAAGCCCGGGAACCACGCTTCGATGTCGTACTTGCGGTAGCCCGGCGCGCCCATATCGCCGACGCAGACGTCAACCACATGGTAGGGAAGACCGAGTTTCTGGAGCAGCATTTCCTCGTTTTCGAGAGCGAAGAGGTGCTGGTTCACGGAGTCTTCCGGTTTGCAGAAAATGATCTGCTCAACCTTGTGGAACTGGTGCACGCGGAAGATGCCGCGGCTGGCTTTTCCGTAGCTGCCCGCTTCGGTGCGGAAGCAGGGGGAGTAGGCTGTGTAGAAGAGCGGGAGCTTCTCGGCTTCGAGCGTCTCATCGGCGTGATAGCCGACAAGGGTCTGCTCGGAGGTGCCGATCAGAGCGAGGTCTTCGCGTTCCAGCTTGTAGGTCTGGTCGGCGAAGAACGGGAGATAACCGGTTCCGAAGAGCGTGCGCTCCTTGGCGAGGCAGGGGGTGATCATCGGGGTGAAGCCGCGCTTGATGAGCTCGGCTTTGACCCATGTGTAGAGAGCATCGCAGAGGAGGGCGCCTTTGCCCTTCCAGTAGTAGAATCCCGCCTGGGCGACTTTTGCGCCGCGCTTGATGTCGAGAATGTCGAGCTTTTCGGCAATTTCCTGATGATCCTTGATCGGGAAGTCGAAGTTGCGGATTGTGCCGACTTTGCGGATTTCCTTGTTGTCGGCGTCGTCCTTGCCCATCGGAACTTCGGGGTCGAGGATGTTCGGGAGCCAGGAGAGCGCTTCGTCGACTTTGACGTTGAGTTCGCGTTCCTTTTCTTCGAGCGCGGAGAGTTCATCCTTCATCGCTTTGACCTGGTCGCGGGCGGCGGGATTGGTCTTGCACTCTTTGCTCAGACGGTTGCGTTCGCTGCGGAGGAACTCCGCGCGCTGGGTGACTTCACGGCGCTCTTTGTCGAGCGCGACAATGGCGTCGACATCGACGTCGGAGCCGCGGATTTCGCAGTTCTTCTTGATGAACTCGGGATTTTCGCGGATGTATTTAATGTCGATCATAAATCAGACTCCTTGTTTCGGGTTAGAACTGCGGAAGCGGGAAGGCTGCTGTGAATGCCTTGACCTCTTCGGCGATTGCGGCGAGCGCAGCGTCATCGTTGCGGTTTTCAACTGCGCGGTTGATGAAGTCGGCGATCTTGAGCATTTCCGGCTCTTTCATTCCGCGGGTCGTGATTGCGGGCGTGCCGATACGGATGCCGCTGGTGACCATCGGTTTCTCCGGGTCGAACGGGATCATGTTCTTGTTGACGGTGATCAGCGCCTTGTCAAGCGCGGTCGCGACTTCCTTGCCGGTCGTGTGCTTCGGACGGAGGTCGACGAGCATGAGGTGGTTGTCGGTTCCGCCGGAAACGATACGGAAGCCCTTGTCGACGAGCGCCTGGGCGAGAACCGCGGCATTCTTGACGAGCTGCTTCTGGTATTCCTTGAATTCCGGTTTCAGAGCTTCGCCGAAGCAGACGGCTTTGCCGGCGATGACGTGCATCAGCGGTCCGCCCTGGATGCCCGGGAAGACTTTGGAGTTGACGGCCTTGATGTACTGCTCTTTGCAGAGAATGAGACCGCCGCGGGGACCGCGGAGGGTCTTGTGAGTCGTGGTCGTGACGATATCGCAGTACGGAACCGGGGACGGGTGGATTCCGGCGGCGACGAGTCCGGCGATGTGCGCCATGTCGACCATCAGCTTGGCTCCGACGGAGTCTGCAATCTGGCGGAGGCGGGCGAAGTCGATGACGCGCGGGTAGGCGCTGGCGCCGGCGACGATGAGCGCGGGCTTGTGCTCGGTCGCGAGCTTCTGGACTTCATCGTAATCAATGGTTTCGGTGTCTTTGTTGACTCCGTAGGGAACAACGTTGTAGAGCTGTCCGCTGAAGTTCATCTTGTGACCGTGGGTCAGGTGGCCGCCGTGGTCGAGGCTCATGGCGAGGATGGTGTCGCCGGGCTGGATGAGGGCGAAGTATGCGGCCATGTTCGCCTGGGAGCCGGAGTGCGGCTGGACGTTTGCTGCTTCTGCACCGAAGAGTTTGCAGGCGCGTTCGATGGCGATCTTTTCGACTTCATCGACGAATTCGCAGCCGTTGTAGTAGCGCTTCGCCGGATATCCTTCGGCATACTTGTTGGTGAGGACGGAGCCCTGGGCGGCGCGGACGGCGCAGCTGGCGTAGTTCTCGGATGCGATCAGCTCAATGCCTTCGAACTGGCGGACGGCTTCCTTGTCGATCCACTTGGTGACTTCGGGATCGGCGCTGCGGAGAGCGGCGATATCGTCGTAGGAATCTTTTTCGAGCTGGTTGAGGCGGCGTGCATGGCGTCCTTCGGCGGTGAATCCGGTTCCGAGCCAGGCGGCGATGATCTCATCGATTTCTGCGCGGGAAACGTAGTCCGCGGGAATCACGAGGACGTTGGAATCGTTGTGGTCGCGGCAGGCTTTTGCGAGCTTGGCGCTGTAGGCGACAGCGGCGCGGACGCCGTGAAAGCGGTTTGCGACGATCGCCATTCCGACGCCGGAGCGGCAGAGCAGAATGCCTTTTTCGATCTCTCCGACGGAAATCGCGCGTGCGAGTCTGGCGCCGAAGGTGTTGTAGTCGTCTTCGGGATCCAGTGCCGCGGGACCGTAATCGACAACCTCAAGGCCTTTTGCGGAGAGTGCGGCTGTGAGTTCCTTTTTGAGCTCAAAGCCGCCGTGGTCGGAGGCAATGGCGATGCGTTTGTCGTCTTTGTTCCAGTCAGATACAGGTTTCATTCGTAACATCCTTTCGTGATTGTTATGTTGATTTCTGCTGATTCAGTGTGTCGAGGAGAAGATTCTGAAGGGGTTCCTTCATCTCTTCAAAACAGTTCCGGTAGACCGTTTCGGAGCCTCCGTAGGGGTCGGCAATATCGGCGTGTCTGCCCGTTCCGGAACTGAAGTCGGAAAGAAGAACGGTTTTGGAACGGACTTCCGGATACTGTGCGAGGACGGCGGCGCGGTGTGAAGCCGTCATGGTGACAATCAGGTCGGCTTCCGCGATGAGCTGTTCGGAAATCTGTGAGGACCGGTGGTTCGCGAGATCAATCCCGACAGATTTCATAACGGCCAGGGAGTTGCGGGAGGCGGGGAGACCGTCGCACGTGCAGGTCCCCGCCGATTTACAGCGGATTCCGTCGGCATGCGCATCCTGTATGAGTTTCCGGAAAAATCCCTCGCACATGGGACTCCGGCAGGTATTGCCCGTGCATACAAACAGGATGTTCACCGCGTCCGTCCTCCGTTAAAATTGACGTGATTTTATTAATATATCACATCTTTTGAAAAAATCACGCCGGATTTTCAAGATTTTTCCCCGTTTTTTTCTTCCGGGACGGCTTGAGATTTTTTCCTCTCATCCAGAATCCGGCGGATTTCCGTCGCCATCGTCGCGATGCGGTGCGGTTTCGGAAGAAAGCCCGCCGCGCCGTTCGCCAGCAGATCGTCCACTTCATCGTGCGATACAAAGCCGCTGGAGAGCAGCACGCAGACGTCGGGGTCGAGCTCCTTGAGCTTGTAAAACGTCGTATGCCCTCCCTGATGCGGCATGATCATATCCAGCAGAACGAGGTCGATCTGACCGGGGTTGTTCTCGTAAATCTCCACGGCGTCGAGTCCGTTTTCCGCCAGCAGGACGGAATAGCCGAGTTTCTGAAGCGCTTCGATCAGAAAATCCCAGACGGTTTCCTGATCATCGACGATCAGAATGGTTTCCGTTCCTTCGGGCAGGTTCAGTCTGTTTCCCATTGCAGTCTCCTTTACTCCGCGAGGGATTGAAATTCCTGTTTCAGTTCCGGATATATCCGGGCGCCTTCCATGCTCTGCAGAAATTCGCGGAGCTGCTGCCGGGCTTTGGCTGAGCCGGCGGAAAGCGCATAGGTCAGTTGTTTCTTTTTTGTCTGCGCGTATGCGGACGCCACAGCCTGAAGCTCGGCGTCCTCCGGGTCTGCCGCGCAGGCCGGCCCCAGACGCTCCTGGAGCAGTTCGCATCCGGCGGCGAGTTCGCGCGGTCTCTTTTTCATCTCCGAATCGTTCATCAGAAGCGCGGTCAGAGCCTCCGGCAGGAAGGTGTTCCAGTCCTTCAGCTCCGTTCCGCCAAGCCGGTTCTGGCAGCGGATGACTCCGTCGCTGATATCGAGAACCGTGTATTCATTTTCCTCGGTTTTAATCGTGCAGCCGATGAAATGGTCGCCGCTTTCGGAAACCAGTTCATAGATTCTTCCGAAGAAGCGGTTGCGTTCGAGTTTTTTGCTGAGCCATCCGGCAAGCGCGGGGAATTCCTCTTTCTGGTTCAGGAGAAACTCTTCGCCTTCGCGGAATTCCCGGTTGAGCTGATAGCGGAGCAGCACAAGGCGGATCCGGAGCTGTTCGTGTTCGAGAGCCGCCTGTTTTGCCGTGTCCAGTTCCTTTTTGAGTGCGCTGTTCCGCGCCTGCTGATCCGCCAGTGATTTTCCGAGCGCCTGCGCGGCGGCGTTCTGATCCGCGAGCTTCTGTTTGATTTCGCTGTAATCGGAGTTTGCGGCAACGACGCGTTCCAGCTGAGTGTTGCGGCGGGAAAGGTTGTCGCGTTCCCGGGAGAGTGTGCGGTTCTTCCGTTTCAGCCCGGAATTCTCCTGTTTGAATTGAAGGTTTTCACTGCGGAGCGTCTCCAGTTCAATGGCGGAGAGCAGATTTTTCATTTTCGCCAGATTGTATTCATATTCGACAGTCCCGCGGTTCGGAAGTTCGTCGAGAATCTTGCGTCCCTCTTCCAGAACTGCGGCGGAATCGAGACTGCGGTCGCCGGAAAGTTTTTCGAAGTAGCTGACCTTGTCGAATGTGTCGATTCCCCCTTTGCGCGGCATGAATACCGCCACGAGAATCAGCGTGATGACGAGCGTTCCCGCCGCGGCGACGAATCCGGTGATGACGCGATCCATCAGCGAAGCGTGGATTGTGACCTTTTCCTCCGCCTTCGCCTTGAGCTCCGAAGATTCCGTCTGCATGTCGTAGTCCAGACGCTTGATGGAGATCGTGTGAACATCCGGCACGAGGCTTTTGTTCGGCGCGGTCTTCTGGCGGATGGTCCAGATAGCCTTCAGCACCTCTTCCATGGAGGCAAAGCGGTCTTCGCGCCGTTTCGCCATCATCTTGCGGACCAGTGCGTCGACTGCGAGCGGCACGCCGGGAACGAGTCGCCGCAGGGAGGGCGGCTCTTTTTCAAGATGCATTTCCGCGAGTTTCTTGACCGAATCGCTTTCAAACGGCAGCCGTCCGGAGATCATCTGATACAGGGTGACGCCGAGACTGTAGACGTCGCTCCGCGGGTCGAGTTTTTCGCCGCGGAACTGTTCCGGGCTCATGTAGGAGGGGCTGCCCGAAACATCCATGCCTTCGCGCCACTCCGACTGGTTCATTGCAAGCCCGAGGTCGGTCAGTTTGACAATGCCGTCTTCCGTGATCATGATGTTGTCCGGCTTCACGTCGCGGTGAATCAGTCCGGCTTCATCCCAGGCATAGTAAAGCGCTTCGGCGACCTGCTGGGCGATATGGAGCGCTTCGTCGACGGGGATTCGGCCCTCGCGGCGCAGACGCGTCCGCAGATTCTCGCCGTTGACATAAGTCATCGCCATGTAACAGAAACCGTCGTCTTCGCCTACGGCGTAAGCCTGCACGAGGTTGGTGTGTGTGAGCTTTGCCGCCGCGCGGGCTTCACGGAGAAAATCCTCGACGCCTTTTGAAGTCATGTATTCCGGGGAGAGAATTTTGAGTGCGACCTGGCGGTCCAGCGAAAGCTGGGTCGCTTTGTAAACGGTTCCGATGGAGCCGGCTCCGAGTTTTTCGAGAATGACGAAGTCGCCGATGATGCACCCGGGGTCGAACCTGCCGGGAGGAATCAGCACTTCTTTGCCGCATCCCGCGCAGACAACCGGATACCCGCGCGACATGTCGTCGACGCTGATCGTGTAGTAGCAGAATGGACAACGGAACCGCATGTTGAAATCCTTCAGTTGTTTCGTGCAATATACATCCACAAGCGCGATGAAACAAGCGCCTGCGGAAAATTTTTCAGCATGGATGCGCGGAAAATACAAAAACTGGTTCATTTTATACATGGCGTTTTCCGTTTTTTCGTGTATAATATATCAAAAACTTTTGAAAAGGAAGAGTTCGTACATGAAACTTTCAACGATTGCAACAATCGGAGCAGCGTTGCTGATTGCGGGATCCCCGCTCCCGGCACAGTCTCTGCATCCGGCCGGAAAAGGAGAAAAAAACATGCTTGAAAACGGAACAATGACGCTCGGCGTCAACTACTGGGAGAGCCGCTCCGCAACGCAGATGTGGCGCAAATGGAGTCCCGAAACAGTCGAAAAGGATATGAAGGTTCTCGCGGAACACGGAATGAATCTTCTCCGCGTTTTCCCCACATGGAACGACTTCCAGCCGATCTATGAGATTCACAAGGCCGGCCGGCCTTCCGATATTCCATACGAAACCCGCATGTTTGAAACGGAGGAGTTCTGTCCCGATACCCCCGCCGGATACGCCGGAATCGATGAAACGATGATGGAGCGCTTCGAGGAGTTCTGCAACATCGCGGAGAAACACGGCATCAAGCTCATCGTCTGCCTCCTTACCGGACACATGACCGCGCGTCTGTTTCTTCCGCGCGCGCTGGAGGGACTCAACTTGTATGAGGATCCCATTGCCCTGAAATGGGAAGGGCGTTTCATCGATTATTTTGTGCGCCGCATGAAACATCATCCCGCGATCATCGCATGGGAATCGGGCAACGAGACCCACTGCCTCGGGCCGGTGAAAAATTCCGCCCAGGCGGAATTCTGGCTGCGCTACATCCATACCGCGATCCGCAGCGCCGATCCGTCGCGTCCGGTCATCGGGGTGAATGGACTCAATATAACCGCGGAGGAGAATCCGTGGGTGAGCGCGACTACGGCGAAGCTCTCCGATTACGTTTCCGTTCATCCCTACAACATGTGGAGCAAGGCGGGAATTGAGGAATTCAATTCGCTCCGCAACCTCACCTATTGCGCCGCGCACAATTCCGGACTGGAGCAGGTCGCCGGGAAGCCGTCGTTTGTGGAAGAGCACGGGCTCTGGCGGCCGATGGCGGTTTCGCTTGACCGTCTTGCCATGTATCAGCGCGGCTTGCTCTGGAATCTCTGGGCGTCGAACGGACGCGGGATGCTCTGGTGGTGCGCATTCGACCAGGAACAGCTTGACATATCCCCCTATGACTGGAACTGGCCGGGTGTGGAACACGGCGTTTTCCGTTCCGACCGCACTCCGCAGCCGGGCGCGAAGAAGATTGCTGCGTTCGGAAAATTCCTCAAATCGCTGGATTTTTCCGCGCTTCCGAAGGCGAAAGCCGATGCGGTCTTCCTTGCTTGCAACCGTGATCTGGTGCACAGCTCATACGTTTTTGCGCGACAGGCCGGAATCATTCCGGAATACCAGTCGCCGGAGGAGCCGATCCGCGATGCGAAGTTCTACTTCATCCCGTCCGCGAAAGCGCGTGCGATGCTGACCACTCGCCGCTGGGAGGAGCTCCTCGCGAAGATCCGCAACGGCGCGACCCTGTTCCTCGCGTGGGACGACACTTATCTTGCCCGCACGAATGAGGTTTGCGGAATGGAAGTCCTCTCGCGCCGCGTCTCCTCCGGTTCGATGACGTACAGATTCAATGGTTTTGAAGTCACGATGCCGCGTCCGGTCGACGTCAAGTTCCGTGCGCTGACGGCGGAAGTCCTTGCCGCGGATGCGGAGGGCAACCCCTGCTTCTTCCGCAACCGGTACGGCAAGGGCACGGTCTACACGCTCGGGTTCCCGATGGAGCGTCTCGCGTATGACGCCCCGGGGCATTACGATGGCGAAGCGTGGAAAATCTATGAAACCGTTCTCCGGAAGGAGCTGCTGGTCAAAACAGATTCGCGCTATGTGCTTGAGTCGGAACATGCGTTCAGCGAAAACCGCGTTGCGGTTCTGCTGGTCAACAGCGGCCTTGAAAGCTATACGGGCAAACCGGCTGTCGCTTCCGGCTGGAAGATCGTTTCCGCAAAGACGGATGATCCCGCGGCGGTCCAGTTTGAAAACGGAACGCTCAAGATGGAGATGAACTCCGGAATTCTGCTGATTCTTGAAAGAATGAAATAAATGCTGAAACCGTTCAAATTCCTTCCGAACCGCGTCCTCCGGCTCTACACCGGAGGGAGCGGCATCGACCGTCTGTGCGGGAATCCGGAGCCTGCGGATACCCGTTTCCCGGAAAACTGGATCGCGTCGTGCATCGAGGGCAACGGACGCGCTTACCATTCGCCCGGACACGGCATCGGCAAGATCGAATACGACGGCGCTGTGCACTCGTTCCCCGAATTCCTGCACGTGCATGCGGAGGAGATCCTCGGTCCCGCGCACCTTGCAAGGTACGGGGAAACGCCCGCGGTTCTGACCAAGCTGCTGGACTCGGCGGAACAGCTTCCCATGCAGGTTCATCCGAGCCGGACGGATGCAAAGAAGTTTTTCAACGCCGATTACGGCAAAACGGAGGCGTGGCTTGTGCTCGCGACTCGCGAAATCAACGGAGAGACGCCCTACCTGCTGGTCGGGTTCAATGAAAAACTCGACAAAGAGACGTTTGTCCGCGAATCCCTCGAAGGCGAATATAAAACCGGACTCGGAATGCTGAATAAAATCGCGGTCCGTCCGGGCGACGTCATTGTGATCCGCGGAGGGCTTCCCCATGCGATCGGGCCCGGTGTGACGATGGTCGAGGTCATGGAGCCGAGCGATCTGGTGATTGTTCCGGAGATCAGCTGCTGCGGAGTTCAGCTCAATGAAAAACAGCGGTTCGCCGGAATCGCTCCGGCGGACGCCATGTCGCTGTTTGACTTCACGCCCCGGAGCGAGGCGGAAATCCGAGCGCTCTGCTCTCCTGAGGCGGAGCTCGTGGAAGAGCGCGGAAACGGCGCTCTGCGGAGTCTGATCCCGTTTGAAGCGTGCGGATATTTCGCCGTGGAAGAACTTGCGTTCCGCGACGGCTGGGAACTGGATCTGAGCGACCGCATGTTCCGCATCGGCGTCGTCTGCGAAGGCTCCGCCTCGGTGAACGGACTTGCGGTCCGGCGCGGGGAAAGCTTTCTGCTGCCGTATTCGCTGGATACGTGCGGGATACGGGGGAGCGGACGCATCATGTTCATTCTTCCCCCGCGCTCCTGAGAGGATTATTTTCTTACGTAGCAGAGCTTCCTTGCGAAGCGCAGACGCGGCATGAGGAGCGCCACCAGCGTACCCACGCAGAACGCTCCGGCAACCGTTCCCTCGCGGACGCCGCGGAGTGCGGAGAGCGAAACCAGGGAAATTACGATTGCGGTTGTCGTGAGCGTAACGTCAAATGAAATTTTCAGCTTCCCGAAGTTCCAGCGCAGCTTTTCCGAAACGATTTTGACGATGGCGTCGCCGGGCAGACACAGCAGGTCGGTCATGACCTGAAGCGCGATTCCGGCGGCCAGCAGGGCGGAGCCTCCGATGAGCATCAGAATCTGATACGGGTAGAAATCGGAAACCAGGGGGCGGAATACGAACATCCCGAGGTCGATGATCATGCCGAAAAGGAAAGTCGCCGGGATTTGGAGCAGCTGATGACGCGGAAACTCCTTCCGGAGGATCAACCACTGAATCAGGACGAAAAAGACGTTCATGAGCAGAGTCCACATCCCGATGGAGAGGGGAGAGATCATGGAAAGAACGTATGGGACGCTGGAGATCGGGGTCGTGCCGATTCCCGCACGCGTCGTCATTGCGACTCCGAAGCCGCTGAGCGTGATTCCGGTCAGGAAACAGACCCAGCGGCGTTTCAGGTCAAACTGAATCATTTCAGCGGACCGGCTCCTTTTTCAGCACGGTGCTACCCGAACCGGGGAGAACGAGGTGCGAAACCCTTCCGCCGTTCCAGATGTCTTCCATCGGGAAGGGCAGGACGAACTCTCGCTCTTCCGGCGTGAGGTTGAGAACGAAATAATACTCCGTTCCGTCCGCGGCGATGCGGCGGCTGACCGCGAGTTCCTGCGGAACGTCCGGAAGAACCGGCGCGATGCCGCATCCGTTCATCAGTTTCCCGTAGAACTCCACAAGGAAGTCGAGCCCGGTGCGGGCTCCGATGTAGAACGCCTTGCCTTTGCCGAAACGGTTCACTGTGACCGCGGGGGAGCCGGCGTAGAATTCGGAATTGAAGGTCGCGAGAACCTCCGCGCCTTCGGCGTGCAGATATTCTGCGTAATCCTCGACATCCCAGCGTTTGCCGTCGAGGTCGAACGACTGTCTGACCTGCGGTTCGAGCCCGTCGATATCCTCGTTCCAGATTCCGAAGAGTTCGCGCAGCTCTTTACCGCCCGGGTTGCCGCCGAAGTAACAGGCGTTGTTTTCGTCCACATAAGCGGAAAGGTAAGTCATGACGAGTGTTCCGCCGTTGCGGACAAACTCTTTCAGACGCGCCGCAGTGTCCTTTTTGACCATGTAGAGCATGGGGACGACGAGGAGTTTGTATTTCGAGAAATCGCAGTCGCCGTTGACAACCGCGAGGTCGGCATTGTGTTTGAAGAGTGCGCGGTAGTGCTGGTCGACGGTCTTTTCGTAGCGCTTGATGGCGTCGCCGCCGTAACCGCATGTGTAGTTGAGCGCCCAGAGCGATTCCCAGTCGAAGAGCACGGCGGCTTCCTGTTTGCGGCGGGAGTCGACGATTTCCGCGATTTTTTCGAGGTGCGCGCCGTAGTCGGCAACCGTCTTGAAGACGAGCGACTGGTCGGTTCCGTCATGTCCGACGACTGCGCCGTGGATTTTTTCCGCGTTTCCGCGGCTCTTGCGCCACTGAAAATACATGGTCCCATCGGAACCGTGACCGAGCGCGAGGTGCATTTCGCGTACCATTTCGTTGGGGCGGCGCATCTTTGTGTAAGTATGGTAGTTGGGGAAGCCGGGACAGGTCTCGAAGAGGATGAACGGCTTGTCCTGCATGGTGTAGTGCATGTCGTGAAGGAAGGCGAAGCGGGCGGCTTCACGCTCAACGTCGCCGATGTACCAGTCGGGATAGCAGTCGTCGCCGATGAAATCGCACTCTGCGGCGATTTTCCAGTAATCGAGGGGACCGAATGTACCCATCATGTTGGTGGAAGCGGGCTTGTCGGAGAACACCCGGATCGCTGCTTTTTCCATGCGCATGAAATCGACGATGTTTTCGGTTGTGAAGCGCATCCAGTCGAGACGGGCGATGTCGACGGCTTCATCGGTCGGGTTGACCTGCGTCCAGTCGGTGAAATGATGACTCCAGAATGCGGACCAGTAGGCGCGGTTGAGGTTTTCAAGCGTGCCGTAGCGCTGTTTCAGGAAATCATGGAATTTGGCGATGCAGCGTTCGCAGTAGCAGACCGCACAGTATTCGTTGCTGATGTGCCATCCGCCGAGCGCGGGGTGATTCGCATAGCGTTCGGCGAGTTTGCTGTCAATGCGCCGGACCCCTTCGCGGAAGACGGGGGAGTTGTGACAGGCGCTCTGACGGGTCATCCACGGGCGGCGCACGCGGTTCGCGTCGGCGAGAGCGGTTTCGGGGTAGCGCAGACCCATCCATCCGGGGCGGGCGGCGGAGGGGGTGGCGAGAAAGACTTTTTTCCCGCGTTTGGCGCAGCGGTCCATGACGGAATCAAGCCAGGAAAAATCGAATTTCCCCTCTTCGACTTCAATCTGTCCCCAGGAGAAGATCCCGAGAGAGAAGGTGTTGCAGTGCGCCTTGTCCATGAGTTCAAAATCCTGATCGATGATTTCAGGATGTTCGAGCCACTGGTCGGGGTTCCAGTCGCCTCCGTGGAGAATGTACGGGAAATTTTTTATGATCGTCATGTCTTGTTCCTTTTCGTTTGAAATGGAAATATACCATGCGAAAAATTTTTTTCAATGTACCGGAGAGTTTTTCCGTTCTATCTGTGCGTTGCATGCGGAAACGGCGATGCAGATGATTCTTTCGGGCGCGCGGAGCTGGCTTGCGCAATGATTCTGTCCGGAAATTACGGCGCGAGGAAAGAAACGTCGTCGATCAGAAACTGAACTTCGGGTCCGTTCCAGGTCCCGAAGGTGATGGAGCCCATGCGCTCGGCAAGATCGGGATAAGTTCCGGCGTCGGAAGGTATCGGAATGGCGACTTCGTATTTCTTCCAGCCGGAGTCGATTTTGACCTGCGCTCCGGAATGAAAATGCTGCGGCTTGTGGTTGCCGGCCGGATCCCAGAGGCTGAACTCCGCCGTCAGTCCGGCGGGTGCGCTCGCCTTCGCCCAGAAGGAAAGACGATAGGTCCTGCCCGGGACGACGGGGATTTTGCCGGAGATGATTCCGCTGTTTCCTCCGGAGGTGAACTGCAGACTCCGGACTCCGGTCAGGAAATCTCCGCTTTCCGCAAGAACGGGCGCGACGGTTCCCTTGCGGTGCGCCCGCCAGAAGAGCGGAGCTGTGTTCTGCTCAAAATCGGCGTCCGGCATGACATTTCCGGAAGCCGGATCGGAAACTTCTTCGGTCCTGATGTCGCGGACCGCAATCTTCCCCGCGCCGCCTTTCGGGTCGAATGAGCATTGAAGCTTCGCGTTTTTTGCATTGCGGCTGTAGAACCAGAAGGTCTGACGGCTCCAGTCGGACGTCGGGATGATGGAATTGAATACAGTAACGCCGTCTCCGCGCCGGAAAATCAGATTGCAGGCGGGAGTTCCGCCTTCCGAACGGGCTTCGAGTGTGACGCGGTAAAAGGTTTCCGGTTTGAGTTCGAGCGAGCGTTCGAGCATCGGCCAGCCTTTGCCGGGGTAATTGATGGAATAGGTCCCTTTTGCTGTTTCGTGCCACGGTTTCGCGGCGTGGAATTCGTCGGCGGAGAGCGCGGGGAACAGAGCTGCGGCAAGAAGCAGGATGTTCAGTTTGTTCATTTGTTGTCTCCTTTCAGATAGACGATATTGAATTGTGTACGGTCGTTGTGCGTGTCGGAGCCGCTTGTCCAGCGGAGTTCCCGGTGTGTTTTCGCCCCCGGTTTGGCGTCGTTGAGTTTCAGCGCAAAACCGATGGCGTCGGATTTGCATGGCATCCGGAGCGTGACGGAGTAGCCGGACTTCGTGTTGCGGTAATCGGCGCGGATGTTTTGTTTCGATGCGCTCCAGACGAGCGTCCGCTCTTTTGCGAGACGGGGGAGCAGGAACACGCGGATCGTGTCATCGGAATAGGCGCGCGGGTGGCCTGGACGGAGCAGGAACGGCGAGAAGTCGAAGAAGAGTTCGGCGCAGTCCTGTTCCCACGGATAGCGTCCGGCGGCGTTGCTGCCGGAGTCGGTGGAGTCGTCGACGGAAAGTTCGAAGACGAGTTCATCTTGTTCTTTCCGGATGCTCCAGGTCCCGCCGAAATCTCCGGTCTTTCCGATGGTCTGTGTTTTCCCCGCTTCCGCAGATTCGTTGCGGATGAGTGTGACGGGGATGGAGGTGACGGGTGCAGAGCTTCGTTCTCCATTGACATAGAGCAGCAGACGCGGCTTTTCATTTACGTTCGCCTTCCGAACCGGAATTGCGATCGGAATGGAGCTGTTTGCGGGAATGAAGAACTCTGTTATCCGCTTTGCCGCCAGCCCGTCGCCGCGGAATCCGATGACGCCTGAAACCGGGTTGGTCGACTGGTTGAACAATGTGCCGTAAACGGTTTCATTTACGAGACGGACCAGGTCAACGGGGACGACGGGGCGTCCGATTTTCACCGGAAGTCTTGCGAGTTTCGCAAAGAATTCCGTATCGGAAAGCGCGCCGGGGCGCAGGTAGTACGGCGCGAGTTCGCAGGGAAGTTCGCCGCTCTTCAGGGGATTGCCGAACAGATCGAACACTTCGAATCCGGAAAGATCAATGCTGATGCCGTCGCGTTTGCCGTAGTTCCAGACTGCGGCGACCGGTTTGCCGTTTTTGCGGAATCCGTATGCGATCACGCTGTCTGCAAACCTGTGTTTGGAGACGGGGCGCGCGGCTTCAAAGAATCGAGCGAGCGCGTTGAAAGCGACGTAGCATCCGTTCGGAACCAGCTCCATGTTTGTTCCGAAATCATGGTTCGGAATCAGACGGCGTTTCCAGACGCGGTCCAGATTCAGAAAATTGGATTGTGCGACGCCTTCGCCAAGGTCGGTCAGGAAGCGTGCCGCGATGTGATGCGGTTTTGCGAATCCCTGATATGCTCCGTCGCGTACCGGCGTATCGAACGTGTAGTAAAGTTCCGTGTTCCAGATGGGCTTGTTCTTGTCGCCTGCTTCGGCGAAGAGCTGGCGGAACTCCGCAATCATTGCATCCGCCGGAGCAATGGAGCTGAGCTCGCGGCTCGTGTACGGGTGAAATGAGGCAATGTCCATGTATTTCGCTCCACCCGCCTGAAGCATTTCCTTCACAAACTGTCCGGTCTTCACGCCGAAATCTTCCGTGACGGAGAGTCCGATGACGCGTGCGTCCGGATCGGCGGCTTTGATTTCCTCATAAGTCGCTTTCATGAACGGGAAATAGCTTTTTGCGCTCATGACGCCGTTCGGTTCATTGAAAAGCTCGTAGTAGTGAATTCTTCCTTTTGCGTGCGCCGCAACGTTGCGGACGTACGCGCGCCAGAGCTCGAGCGGCGGAAGAAAAACGCGTCCTTTGACCGAAGCCCAGTTGTACGGAGCATATTCGGCTTCCTTGCAGAGCGGGTCGAGCCAGTCCGGCCATTTTTTGCCCCACCAGTGAACCTGATCCGGTTTGGGACGCAGAAAGTTGATGCGTCCGAGACATGCAAACGGTTCAATGTCATAGCGCCGCATGAGATCGACGCCGCGGTCGAGATGCGAGAAATCCAGTTTTCCGCGTTCTTTTTCGAGCAGACACCATGCGGTGCTTTCGTATCCGCCGTCATGTTCGCGGAGCATCCGGCATCCCATTTTCGCAAGAAGCTCCAACCGCCGTTCAACGGGAGCGTTGAAGGTGAGATAACCGTCGGTTTTGTATTTCGGGAATCCGCTGTAGTCGAGTCCTCCGTTCAGACTGACGCAGAAATCCTTGTCGAAGTTGAGGCTGGTTGCTGTGTATTTCCCGACCACGGCGACGCTTCCGGGGAGAACCGCGTTTTCCGGAACGCCGGGGAGGGCGGCGTTGAGCGTGTAACATCCGTATTTCAGCGGAATCGCCGTGCGGAATTCTCGGATTTCTCCCGGCGTGAGCTTGACGGGGATTTTTGTCTGGAAAACATTTTTTCCCGTGGTGTCATCCATTGCGGAAACGGTCATGGTGGCTTCAATCGTTTTTGCCGTGAAGTTTGCGGCTTTCGCGGTGACCGCAACGGGTGCGGCGGATTCGGAGACAACAAGGTAATCCGGAGCGGATACTGCAATTTGAACGCTGTTGTCCGGAGCGGATTTTGTTTCGAAGAGCTCAAAGGAATCGAACGAGAAATCCGCAACGGGGTTCTCCTTTTGATCCTGTCCGGTCAGGAACAGATGCGCGAACCCGTCGGTGCGGCGGGCAGAGTTGAATTTGAATTCGAAGTTTTGCCACTCGGTTCCAAGCGTAAAATTTTTTGCATACCCGTTCCAGTCGAGCTTTCCGTTCCGGAGGGAAACGCGGGAGATGTTGATCCGGAGTGGCTGACCTGCAACGCTGCATTTTGCTTTGAAGCGGAGCGTGTAATCCGTATCCGGTTTCAGCGGAAACTCTTTGAGGTAGAGTTCAAACCGTTCGGCGAACGGCGAGCGGACAAGCAGGAATTTCCCGCCTTTTTCTCCCGCTGTTTCAAGCGGAGTGTAGACGAGCTTCGGATTCGTATCCGGACGCAGAATGGTGCGGCAGGCGTAGCCGTCGGTTCCGAGTTCCAGTTCCCCGTTGAAAATGAGATTTTGCGCGGGAAGCGAGAACGCGGCGAGAGAGAGAAGTGTGAGGAGTTTTTTCATGTCAGAATCCGATCCAGTTGTAGTAGGCTTCCGCGCCATACTGTTTGATTTTGATTGTCGTTTTATAGGAACGGGAACTTACATGCCCGTCGCCGAACAGAAAGTTGGAACGTCCGTCATGCGGAGCGCTGTACTTTACAAGATCCAGGCGCTTTGAGTCGTTTACATAGTAATCCTGCGAAATCCGCGGGGATGTCTTGGCTCCGCTCTGATCCAGCGTGCCGCGGATGGAGGCGTACTGGTTTTCAACCGGTTTCCCCGTGGTCATGATCGCGACATTGCTGCTGAGTTCAAATGGACGGAACGGGAGCCAATACGGGCTTTCATCCAGTTTCTTTGCGAAGTAGGCGCTGCCTTTGACTTGCGCCGTGTAATTCCCTGCCGCATACCAGATGCTCTGCTCGATGGTGAAGAGATAGCTGTTGCCGTAGCTCACTCCCGGTGCGCTCGGCGCGACGACATCGTAGCCGGGGCAGAACCAGACGCTGCTTTGCGTATACATCGGTTTCGCGCGGTTCGAGTTCGTCTGAAGCGGACGGTTCAGATAGGAGCCGATCCGGTCTTCCAGATAGAGGCCTTCGCTTCCGCTGTCGACGACCGACGGGTAATAATCCTGCGAATCTCCAGCGTACAGAATCAGTGCGGAGCCGATCTGTTTGACATTGGAGGCGCAGGTGATCTCTCTGGCCTTGTCTCTCGCCCTGGTGAGCGCAGGCAGAAGAAGACCCGCAAGGATAGCGATGACGGCAATTACCACGAGGAGCTCTACAAGCGTAAATCTGTTGGATTCACGTTTGAAATATAAAATTTTCCTTCTGTTCTGCTGATGTTTCATAGAGTTGTCTGCCTTTCGTTTTGTGTCCTGCCGGAAGTTCATCCGGCAGGACTGCGAGGTTTATTTTTTGATTAAGTGGAACAGCGTTCCGGAGAAGGGGGCGAGTTCCGGAAGCTCTTTTTCCAGCTTCCAGCCGTCCGTGATTTCGAATTCCGGCCGAACCGGAACGGCACTGTTGTTGACCGCAACGCAAAGACAGCGTTCCGGCGCCGCGGCATCCGGATGCTCGGTCAGTGTGACGAGCGGATTCGAGGTGCGGACGAGGCGTTTCGCAATCACCTGTTCCGCAAACACACGGTAGAAGCGGCGCCATTCCGGTTCTTCCGGTTTGTGGAATGCGCCGGGATGTCCTGCAAGATCCAGTTCCAGCGGAAGCGTCATCAGGTACACCATGCCTTTGCCGTACTTTGCCCGGATGAAGACCGGATTCCCGTCCTCTTCCGCCGCAAGGACTTCCGCATGGGTTTTGCGGAGGTTCAGACGGAACGGGGAGGGAAGGATGAATGTTTCGTTTCCGAATTTCATGCGGGCGGGAGCGGTCCGCGCTTCACGGCTTTCCACTTCCACTCCGAAAATGGATTCAAACGGGGAAAGCGCGCCGTCGTCCAGAGAAATGTAGAGCGTTGCGCCTTCTTTGACGCGTTCGAGCAGGGCCAGGTATTCTTCGCGGAAGATTCCGCACGCTCCGCGCAGCCCCGGAACGATGTAGAGGTCCGATTTTTCAAACGTTTCATTGACGTACTGGAAGCGGACGTCGAAACCGTTCTGTTTTGCGAGGAGAAACGCGCTCCATCCGTTGGACATCGTCTGGTCGAAGTTCTGTTCGCGGGTCAGCACGCAGACTGCGTCGCGGCGGAACGGCGGAAGTTTCGCGGAAGGAAGGGCGTCGAGAAACGCACGGAAATCGCGGAAGGTTTTTGCAATCGGTTTCTCTTCGAATTCGGGGGTGAAGAATCCGAGTTCGCGTTCCCATGCGCTCCATGTGTAGGGCGGAAAGGCGAGGTTCGACTGGTCGAATCCGCACCACCAGAGGAAATACTCCGAATTGTGCGCCCATGCGTTGAACATGGCGTTGCGGAGGAATTCGGCTTTCTCTTTTTCCGCGCAGTAGGAAGGCGCGAAGGTTCCGATCTCTTCGACTGCGCCGGGCTTGCCGGTGAGGTCGGAGTAGTAGAGCGTTTCGAAGGTCGCCTGGAATGCCGCGCGGATGGAGTTGTGGGGATCGACGCGCGCTGCAAGCTTGGAGGGCGAATGCGGATACGGATGCGAGGTCATGAGGTCGCAGAGTTCGCCCTGCGTCTGGATGGACCAGCAGTGTTCGGCTCCCGGAAGGTCTTCTCCGGGCATGATTCCGTGCATTCCGGAGGCGACCGGACGGGATGAGTCTTCCACGCGGATTGCGGAGGCGATGGCGTTTGTCCAGTCCCATGCTTCCGCCGGGTCGTTGACGGAGCCCATGCAGTTGCATTCGTTGCCGAGCTCCCAGTAACGGATCGCCTTGCAGTCCTTGAGTTCGCGGACGAAGCGGCGGACGAATTTCACCTGCCATTTGATGGAAAGCGGGCTGTTCAGCGGATTCAGCTTTTCGAGTGCAGGCGGAACGAACAGACAGCCGCTCATCCAGCCGGTCACGAGCCCGACGACGAGTTCGAGTCCGTTTTCTTCCGCAATCTCCGCAAGGCGGTGGAAACGCCGGAGCATAACGGGATCGACTCCGTCGTCGCTTCCGGTCATCTTCTGTCCCTTCATGCGGAGTCCGCGGACGATGCCGCGCCACCCGGGGACGGATTCGATCGGCTGGAAGTCGCGCCAGTTGGGGAAGACGCGGATCAGGCGGCAGCCGATTGCGGCGAGTTTGCGGAAATCCGATTCCACAACTTTTTCATCCCAGAGTTCCCACATCCGCGTTCCTGCGTGGGAGGCCCAGTAATTGCATCCGATCTGCATTTCAGAAATCCTTTCATATAAAGTTTTTTTCCTCTTTAATTATAGTCGGTTTTCGCGAAATAGTCAATAGCCGAACTCCTTTTTGCAACTTAAAAAATACTTAAAAAACTACGTGTGCGATATTCTCCGCTCTTGAAAAAGGGCGGAACGGTGATACTTTACCGGAAAAGGAGCGGACGAGATGAAGAAAATCAGACTGATGGAGCTTGCGGCGGAACTGGGGTGTTCGGTCGCGGCGGTTTCATACGCGCTGAACGACCGTCCCGGCGTATCGGAGGAACTGCGGGAGCGCGTGCGCGAACTTGTCCGCAGACGGAACTACGAGCCGCTCCGTCCGCGAATTGCGGTTTTAATGACGGACGCCGGACTCTCTCTCGGTTTTTATATGTTTTCTCTGCTCAACGCTTTGCGCGGAGAGGCGAAACGTCGCGGACATCAGCTGCTGATTGTCTCGCGAAACGATCTTTCCCTGCTGGAGGACCGCATGGTCAGCGGAGCGCTTTCGCTTGATTTCATGCATGAGATAGGACGTCTCTTCCCGAAACTGAAAAACATGCCGCTCGTTTGTCTGAACGACCTTCCCAACTCGCTTGAAAACGTCAGCACGGTTCATTCCGACGACGAAGAGGGAATCCGGCGCGCGCTGGATTATCTGGTTGACTGCGGACATCGCCGTATCGGGCTTTTCTGCGCGGCCAGTCTTTCCGGCGAGGACCGTCTGAAGCCGTTTCTTGCCTACCGGCGGTTCGGCACGGAAGTGGAACTCCATGCAGAGCCGCTGGAGTTTCATCACAAATCCACGGTTTCATGCCGGATGGAAGCAATGCTGGAACGCAAGGTCACCGCGCTGCTTGTTTCCGGAGAACGCTACGGGATGGAGGCGTACGGGGCGCTTGCGCGTCTGGGCAAACGCGTTCCGGAAGACGTCTCCGTGATCGGATGGGAGAACCCCGGTTTTTCGGAGCATCAGATTCCGCCCATGACCTCGCTGGAACAGGATTTCCGCGGCATCGCCTCCGCCGCATTCGATATGCTCGAAAAGAAAATCCGCGGGGAACAGACCGGCAACGTTTTCATTCCCTACAAGTTCCATATCCGCGGAAGCGTCCGGAATTTAAAATAAAAAACGGGACGGCTTTTGCACCGTCCCGCTGTCTGTCGCACATGCGCGATTATTTCAAATTGAGTCTGCCGCCGGCGAGGATGATCTTGACATCTTCATCGGTGAGGTGGTAGTTCAGTTTGATTTCAAACGGTGCTGCGCCGGAGGCGGGGACAACCGTTGCGGAGATCTGAGAGCCGGAGGTGAGAGCTTCGCGGATCTGATCGATGCGGATCGTGTCGCCTTCCGCAATCTTGTCATAGTCGGTCTTGTCCGCGAAGGTGAGGGGGACGATGCCGAAGTTGACGAGGTTTGCGGCGTGGATTCGCTCAATCGCCATTGCGATGAGGACCTTGATGCCGAGGTACATCGGGCAGATAGCGGCGTGCTCGCGGGAGGATCCCTGACCGTAGCTGTCGCGTCCGATGATGATGCCGTGGCGTCCTGCATCGCGCACTTTGGCGGCGCGCTGGGCGAACGTCTCTTTTCCGGCTTCATTGAAACGCTCGAAGACGACTTTTGCGTATTCGGGGATGTTGCTGCGGTGCTTCAGGTGAATGCCTGCGGGCATGATGTCATCGGTGCTGGTCTTGTCCGGAGTCTTGATGATGGCGACGCCGTCGATGGAATCCGGGAGGGGATTGTTGACCGGGGGCTTGCCGATGGTGGGCTTGCGGATAATCTCGACGCCTTCGCCGTTTTCGGGCGGGAGAATGACCATGGAGTCGTCGATCAGGAACTTTGCTGGATTTTCGACTTCGGGGTACTCAATGCCGAGTTTCCCGGCGGGGATGATGTATCCGGCGAGCGCTGCGGCGCAGGCGGTTTCGGGGCTGACGAGGTAGGACTGGTCGCCCTTGGTTCCGGTTCTGCCCGGGAAGTTGCGGTTGAAGGTGCGGAGCGTGACGGTTCCGTTCGCGGGGCTCTGTCCCTGTCCGATGCACGGTCCGCAGCCGGCTTCGAGAATGCGGGCGCCGGCGGAGATGATGTCGGCGAGCGCGCCGTTGCGGGCGAGCATTTCAAGAACTTGGCGGCTGCCCGGGGCGATGGCGAGCGTGACGTCGTCGGCGATCTTGCGTCCCTTGAGCATTCCGGCAACGATCATGAGGTCGCGGTAAGAGCTGTTTGTGCAGGAGCCGATAATGACCTGACCGACTTTGGTTCCCTCGAGTTCGGCGATGGATTTGATGTTGTCGGGGCTGGAGGGGCAGGCGGCGAGAGCTTCGAGCGTGTTGAGGTCGATCTTGACGACGCGGTCGTATTCCGCGTCGGGACCGGCTTCGAGACGGACCCAGTCGGCGCCGCGTCCCTGCGCGTCGAGGAATGCGCGTGTCATGTCGTCGGAGGGGAAGACGGAGCAGGTGACGCCGAGTTCCGCGCCCATGTTCGTGATGGTTGCGCGCTGGGGGACGGTGAGGGTTTCGACGCCTTCGCCGAAATATTCGACCATGCATCCGACGTTGCCTTTTGTGGAGAGGATTTCAAGCATTTTGAGGATGATGTCTTTTGCGGAAATCCAGTTGGAGAGCCTTCCGGTGAGCTCCACGCCGATGATTTTTGGGAACGCCATGCGGAAGGGCTGTCCGGCCATTGCAAGCGCGACGTCGAGTCCGCCCGCGCCGATCGCCATCATTCCGATTCCGCCGCCGGTGGGCGTGTGGGAGTCGGAGCCGAGCAGGGTCTTGCCGGGGACTCCGTAGCGTTCGAGGTGCACCTGATGACAGATTCCGTTTCCGGGACGCGAGAAGCGGACGCCTTTCGCGGCGGCGACACTCTGGAGATAGAGGTGGTCGTTGCGGTTTTCGGGACCGTTCTGCATCATGTTGTGATCGACGTAGGAGACCGAGAGTTCGGTGGCGACTTTTTTGACGCCCATCGCTTCGAGCTCGAGGTATGCCATTGTTCCGGTCGCATCCTGCGTAAGAGTCTGGTCGATGCGGATTGCAACGGGTTCGCCGGTGATTTTCGAGCCGGAAACGATGTGATTGTCGAGGATCTTCTGAATCAGAGTGTTTTTAGCCATATTCGGGACAGCCTTTCGTTAAAGGAGGAATCTGTAGAAGAAAAAAGCGGGTGGTTCCTTTGAGGGGAGCGCACCCGCGATTTGTACTGGACGAAACGATCAGTCGATCGGTTTGGTCTTCGGGAGTCCGCCGAGGACCTTTTCTCCGGCTTTCCAGCGGCCTTCCGCGGTCAGCATGTTGATGCGCTCGTATCTTTTCAGTACGTTTCTTCTCTTCCGGATTTTGCCGGAAGTCTTCAAGCTCGGGTGTCTGGACATATCAATAACTCCTGTTGTTAAGTTGCATGAAAACAGAATTAAAATATACTGTAGGATTCCGTTTTTTCAAGTCCCCTTTCCAATTTTCCTGATTTTTTCTTTTCTCCTTGAAAAAACGCCAGCGAGATGTAAAGTACAAAGTCAAACTACAGAGGAACATCATGCCAGAGCCAGAAATCGTCACTCCGGACAAGCAGTTCGTGCACCTGCATGTCCATACAGATTACAGCCTTCTCGACGGCGCTTCCGCCATTTCGTGGGCTACCCGCATCAAGGATAAAAAGGTGCTTGAAAAGAAAAGCGACCTTCTCAAGATGTGTCTTGAAAACCACTCCCCGGCGATTGCCATGACCGACCACGGCGTCATGGGCGGCGCAATCGAATTCTATGAGGAGATGGGCAAAGCGGGCGTCAAGCCGATTATCGGATGCGAAGTTTATGTTGCTCCGAACAGCAAACTTGAGCATGACCCCTCGGTTCCGCACATCCGCGGGTATCACCTGATTCTGCTGGCGACCAACCAGATCGGCTACGTCAACCTCTGCAAAATTGTTTCCGACGCCCAGCTGCGCGGTTTTTACTACAAGCCCAGAACCGACAAGGAGTTCCTCGCCGCGCACAGCGAAGGCCTGATCGCCATGTCCGCCTGCATCCAGGGCGAAGTCCCCCGCACATTTCTTGACAAGGGGGAGGACGCCTCCCGCAAAGCTCTTTCCCAGTACCTCGATATCTTCGGGAAGGAGAACTTCTATCTCGAAGTTCAGTACCATGGAATCGACGACCAGAAGAAGGTCAACCGCCAGCTCGTCAAATTCGCCCGCGAGTTCGAACTCCCGCTCGTCGCAACGAACGATATTCATTATGTCCGGAAGGAACATGCGCGTGCGCAGGATGTGCTCCTCTGCATCTCCACCCGCAGCCTCCTTTCCGACACCGACCGCATGACGATGATGGATCATCAGGAGTTCTATTTCAAAACCTATGATGAAATGTACGACATCTTCGGAACGGAAATTCCCGAGGCGATCCCGAACACGCTCCGCGTCGCCGAGCGCTGCGATTTCAAATTCCGCATCGACAAGACCATGGAGAACCATTACCCCGTCTACAAGGTTCCCGAGGGCGTTTCCCAGGCGGATGTTCTGCGCAAACTCTGCATAGACAATGTGAAACGGTGCTATGATTTTGAACTCGACAATCCGCCGCCGGACAAAATCGAGCTGGCCGAAACCATTCGCAAACGCATGGATTACGAGCTGAGCGTCATCATCAAAACCAAATATCCGAGCTACTTCCTTGTGGTGTGGGACTTCATCAACGCCGCGAAGAAAAAAGGCATTCCCGTCGGACTCGGGCGCGGTTCCGGCGCGGGAAGCCTTGTCGCATATCTCACCGGCATCACAAACATCGACCCGCTCCGCTACAAGCTCCTCTTCGAGCGTTTCCTGAACCCGGAACGAGTCTCTCCCCCGGACTTTGATATTGACTTCTGCGAACGCCGCCGCGAAGAGGTGATTGAGTACGTCCGCGAAAAATACGGTCGCGGTTCCGTTGCGCAGATCGCAACCTACGGCGCACTGAAGCCGAAAAACGCCATCAAGGACTGCGCCCGCGTGCTCGGCTTCCCTCCTGCCGTCGGCGACCGCATGACAAAACTTCTCCCGAACGACCCCAAGCTCACTCTTGCGAAGGCCATGGAGATTGCGGAGTTCAAAGAGTTCGTGGAACATGATGAAGACGCTCAGAAAATCTACAACGAAGCGCTTCCCGTGGAAGGACTCAACCGCACGACCGGCATTCATGCGTGCGGCGTTATCATCGGCGACATGCCGCTTGACAACGTTGTTCCGCTCCAGCGCAGCCCCGACGGCGCGCCCGTCGTGCAGTTCATCGCGCACCCGTGCGAACAGCTCGGGCTGCTCAAGATGGACTTCCTCGGCCTGCGCACGCTGACCGTGATTTCCGATGCACTTGAAAACATTCACAGAAACCGCGGAATCAAGATTGACATCGACCGCATTCCGCTGGATGACAAAGCCACATACGACCTGCTGAACCGCGGTGATACCATTGCGGTGTTCCAGCTGGAATCCGGCGGCATGCAGACCCTCTGCCGCCAGTTCGTCGTGGAAACGATTGAACACATTATCGCTCTTCTCGCCATCTACCGTCCCGGGCCGATGGAGTTCATCCCGACCTTCGTCGGCTGTAAAAAAGGACTCCAGCCGATCGTCTACGACCACCCGAAAATGGAGCCGATTCTCAAGGAGACCTACGGCATCATGCTCTATCAGGAGCAGATCATGGAGGTCGTCCAGAAGCTCGCCGGCTTCACACTCGGACACGCGGATATCGTCCGCCGCGCTATCGGCAAAAAGAAAATGGACATCATGGAGAAGGAGAAGATCAACTTCATCAAGGGCTGCAAGGAGACGAACGACATTGAGCCGGAGCTCGCAGAGCAGATCTGGGCGAAAATCAACAAATTCGCCGGTTACGGGTTCAACAAGTCCCACTCCGCCGCCTACGGAATGGTCTCCTACCGTACCGCCTATCTCAAAGCGAACTATCCGCAGGAATACATGGCCGCCGTGCTCACAAGCGAACTCGGAAACGCCGAAAAGGTCACCTTCCTGATCAACGCCTGCAAAGATATGGGCATCGCGATCCGTCCGCCGGACGTCAACAAATCCGAAACGAACTTCTCGGTCGACGGACAGAACATCGTCTTCGGTCTCGGCGCCATCAAGGGACTCGGCGAGGGCGCGTCCAACGCCATCATCTCCGAGCGCGAAAAGAACGGTCCCTATAAAGATATGGTCGAGTTCCTTGAGCGCGTTGGCGGGAACGTCAACTCAAAAGCGATTGACTCCCTTGTCCGCTGCGGCGCATTCGACTTCACCGGTTACAAACGTTCCCAGCTTCTCGCGACGATTCAGGAGGCGATCACCTGCGCCGCCACCCGCCGCAAGGACAAGGAGAGCGGTCAGGGCTCTCTCTTCGATCTGCTCGGCGGAGGCGAGGGCGAGGATTTCAACACCGTTCACATGCCCGATATTCCAGAAATCGATTCCACGGAACTGTTGAAGATGGAAAAAGCCCTGCTCGGCTTCTACGTCTCCGGGCATCCCGCACAGAAGTACGCGCACTTTTTCGACGCCTATTCCTCCATGGACACACTTTCCATTCAGGAGCATGGAAGCGCCGATGACGGTGTGATTCTCGGCGGACTCATCAAGACGGTCACCAAGAAAATCAGCAAGAAAAGCAACAAGCCTTTTGCGATTATTCAGATCGAAGACCTCAAGGGGTCTGTCGAGTGTATGGTTTTCGGCAAATCCTACGACGATTACAAGGAGCTTCTGATTCCGGAAATCCCCGTTTTTGTAACCGGTTACATCCGTCGCGGCGACGAGGAAAATTCCCCCGCCTCAATCAGCGTCAAGAGCATCGTTTCTCTGGAACAGATGATCCAGTCCCAGACCAGCCAGGTGCATCTGCATCTGTTTGAAGACGAGTGTTCGGAAGCCACGTTGAAGAACCTGAATGAGCTGCTGAGCCAGTACAAGGGCAATGTCCCTGTCGTGCTCTGCGTAAAACTGAAAAACGGTTCGACCGTGTTTGTCGAGATTGCGCGCGAATTCTATGTGACGCCCTCGATGGAGTTCACGCAGGCTGTCGCCGACCAGCTCGGCGCCGACCGGTTCCGCATCAAGGGTGCGTGTGATGTTCCGCCGCCGCAGCGCCGGTTCGTCCGCGAAGATGCGCAGAAGGAGCACGCGTAAAGGTTTTCAGAAAACGGCGGTCCCGGATCGCAAGGCGTGTCCGCCCGGCACAGATCAGAGTTTCTCCTTTTTCGGCAGAAGACCGATGAGGGGAATCAGACAGAGCATCAGAACTCCGCCGATGTAGAAGACCCACCGGATGCCGAAGTTGTAGATGATGAGTCCGCCGCAGAGTGAACTGAGGAGGGAGCCTCCGACTTTTGCGCTGGAGCTCCAGCCGAAGACCGTTCCGCGTTTTTCCGGCGGAGTGGAGCGCGACATGATGGTCAGGAAGACCGGGTCGAGCCCGCCCGCAAAGAAGAAGTTGAGAAACCGCGCGCCTCCGAAAATCCAAAGCGAAGTCGCCATGCCCTGCGGAATCATCAGAAGTCCCGAAAGCAGGGTTGCCGGAATCGCGATTTTGCCTGGAGAGAAACGGTCGCAGAGCCAGCCGAGTACGATTCCGGAGAAGACACCCGCAACCGCCGCGCCCGCGCAGATGACGCCCGTCCAGAACGCCGCGCGTTCCGGTCCGTGAATCAACTCCACTTGAATTGCGATGAACGGATCGTCGAATTTGCGGACGAATCCGAGGTAGACGAAGAGAAAGAGCAGAATCCAGACGACGCGTCCGAAATCGGGTATCAGTTTTTTGAACGAGAACGGCTCTTTCTTCTCCGGCACCGGCTTGACGGGAAGCGCGTGGGGATCGAAATCGTCCTTGACGAACAGCAGCACGATGATTCCCGCGGAGAGAAGCATTCCAGCGCCGGTGTAGAAGGCCGGAGTGTAGCCGAAGTGGTCGACGACGAGTCCGCCCGCGAGGTATCCGATCAGGTTTCCGCTCCAGAGCGCGGAGCTGAGCGTGCCGAGCGCGAATCCCTGATGTTCCTGCGGGGTCGTGCTGCCGACAAGCGTCTGCGCCGCGTTCACGGTTCCGGAGAAAATCGAGATGAGGAAACGGACGGCGACCAGCCATATCACGCCCGGTACGTATGCCATCAGCGGGAAGAGACATGCGGTCACCAGGTTTGCACGCAGCAGCATGACGCGCCGCCCGAAGCGGTCGGCGAGCGCTCCCCAGATCGGGGTCGAAATGCAGAAGCTGAGCTGTCCGCCAAAGTAGAAAGCGGAAACCCAGAGTCCGCGTTCGCCGTCGTCCATTACTCCGAGGACATTGCGCATGTAGAGGGGAATGAACGGAATGACGGATCCGAACCCGGCAAGCGAAAGGATCTGGGAGAGCCAGACAAAGAAGAGATTCCGTTTCCAGTTTATCATGTCGGATCCTTTCGTTTCGGGGTTAAAGTAAAAAGCCCTGCACGCGGCAGGGCTTGATTGAGACGCGGAACTCTTATGCGCGCGGACGGAGCTGCGGGAAGAGGATGACGTCGCGGATGGATTCCGCACCGGTGAGGAGCATGACCAGGCGGTCGATGCCCATTCCCATGCCGCCCGTCGGGGGCATGCCGTATTCAAGCGCGGTGAGGAAGTCTTCGTCGACAGCCTGCGCCGGGTCTTTCCCGGAGAGCGTGACCTGATCCATGAAGCGCTGGCGCTGGTCGATCGGGTCGTTGAGTTCGGTGTATCCCGGGCTGATTTCCTGTCCGTTGATTTCAAGTTCGTAGACGTCGACGAGCGAGGGATCATCTTCGCATTTTCTTGCGAGGGGGACGAGTTCGGCGGGGAGACGCGTCACGAAGGTCGGTTCGATGAGGGTGTCTTCCACGAGTTTTTCATAAATTTCGTGGGTGATTTCCAGATCGGTCCAGTCGGGGAGGACCTGGGTCCCGAGCTCTTTCGCCTTTCTGTATTTCTCTTCGCGGGAGAGTTCGAACCAGTTTTCACCGGCGACTTCCTTGACGAGGTCGCGGTATGCGGCTCTGCGCCACGGTTTGCCGAGGTCGATTTCCTTTCCGCCGGCCTTGACGACGAGCGTTCCGTTGACGCGCATTGCGACGGTCTTGATGAGGTCTTCGACGAGTTCCATCATGGTTTCGCAGTTGCCGTAAGCCTGATAGAGTTCAATAGCGGTGAATTCCGGATTGTGGCGGCGGTCCATGCCTTCGTTGCGGAAGTTGCGGTTGATTTCGTAGACTTTTTCATAGCCGCCGACGAGCAGTTTCTTGAGGGAGAGCTCGGTTGCGATGCGGAGGAACATGTCGGTGTCAAGCGCATTGTAATGGGTTTTGAACGGGTTCGCCGCCGCGCCGCCCGGGATGTACTGGAGCATCGGGGTTTCGACTTCCATGTAGCCCTTGTCGTCGAGGTATTTGCGGATCTCTTTGATGATGATGGAGCGTTTGCGGAGAACTTCGCGGCTTTCATCGTTCATGATGAGGTCGAGGTAGCGCTGGCGGTAGCGCGCTTCCATGTCGGTGAGTCCGTGGTATTTTTCGGGGAGCGGACGGAGCGACTTTGAGAGGAGCGTGCAGGCGGTCGCCTTGACGGTGATTTCTCCGGTGCGGGTCTGGAAGAGAACGCCGTCGACGCCGACGAGATCGCCGATGTCAAATTTCTTGAAGAGCTTGAAGAAGTCCTCGCCGACAGCGTCGCGCTGGACATAGATCTGCATTCTGCCGGAGGAATCTTTGACGTCGGCGAAAACGGCTTTGCCCATTGCGCGGAAGGCGGTCATGCGTCCGGCGATGCGAACTGCGGGTTCTGTTTCGGCGTCGGGAACAAAGAGAGCGCGGGCCTCGGCGGTGGAGATGGCTCCGTCAAACCGTTTTCCGAACGGTTTCAAGCCTGCTTTGGAAAATTCGTCGATCTTGGCTTTTCTCTGTTCGAAAATGTCTTCCGGCTTCTGTTCCGGAATCTGGCTGGCTGTTTGTTCTGTCATTTTATTCTTTAACTCCTGTAAAAGGTTTGAAATATTTAAAATATCACGGTTCTGCGTTTTTTTCAATCCCGTTTTCAAATTTTTATCCGCGGACTCCGGAAAAGCCTTCCCGGAGCTCTCCGCCCGGCGCGTGTATTCTCACTGTTTTTACAGCGGATTCCGTGCGTTTTCATGAGCTCCGGAGTTCAGTTCGCATCTTTTTGCAAAAAAGATTTGCCATTGCCGGGAAACTGGTGTATATTACAAGTTCAACCACACTTAACAACAAGGTGAAAAAATGACAACGAACGTATGGGAAGATCTGAAGGCTCGCGGATTCGTCTACCAGTCGACCGACGAGAAGGCACTTGAAAAAGCTTTAGCCGACGGACCCGTTACCTATTACGTAGGCTTCGACCCGACCGGCGACAGCCTTCATGTAGGTCACCTTCTTCCCGTGATGTGCATGCGCTGGCTCCAGAAGGCCGGTCACCACCCGATCGCTCTCGTCGGAGGCGCGACCGGACTTGTCGGCGACCCCTCCGGAAAACAGGAAGCGCGCCCGATCCTCACAAAAGAGAAAGTCGCACAGAACTGTGAAGCGATCGGCAGACAGCTGCGCCGCTTCCTCCCCTATGACAACGTCATCATGGCGAACAACATCGACTGGCTCGGCGAGATGAAATATCTCGACTTCCTGCGTGACATCGGTTCCAAATTCAGCGTCAACAAAATGCTGACCGCCGAGTCCGTCAAGCTCCGCATGGAAACGGGCATTACGTTCATGGAATTCAGCTACATGCTCCTCCAGTCTTACGATTATTATATCCTCAACCGCGATTACGGCTGCACGCTTGAGTGCGGCGGACAGGACCAGTGGGGCAACATCGCCGCCGGAATCGACCTCGTCCGCAGACTCTCCCAGAAGGAAGTCCACGGCTTCACCATGCCGCTGCTTCTCAACAGCCAGGGCAAGAAATTCGGCAAATCCGTCGGCGGCGCTGTCTGGCTCGACAAGAACAAAACTTCCGTTTTCGATTACTATCAGTTCTGGCGCAACGTCGACGACAACGACGTCAAGAAGCTCATGGGCTACTTCACCGCGCTTCCGCTCGATGAGATCGCTTCGCTCTGCGCCGCGTCGATCAACCGTGCGAAGGAGATTCTCGCATTCGAGGCGACCTCGCTTGCCCACGGTCACGAAGAGGCCGCAAAAGCGTATCTCGCGGCGTGCACCAAATTCGGTTTCGCCGACAGGGACGCCGCGATTCCGACTTCGAGCCGCATCCGGGAAGTGAAAGCCGATTCCGCCGCGGCGCTCAACGATCTGCCGACATACAAGCTTCAGCTCCCCGCCGAAGGCGTCTGGATCGTGAAGCTCCTTGCGGATTCCGGGCTTTGCAAATCCAACGGCGACGCCCGCCGTCTCATTCAGGGTGGCGGAGCATACCTCGGAGAAAAACGCATCGACAAGGTCGACTACACGGTCACCGCGGCCGACTTCACCGACGGTTCCGTCATTCTCAAGGCGGGCAAGAAGAACATCAAGCGCATCGTTGTCGAATAAATTCTGTTCCGTGCGGGAGAATCTTCCGGAAAATTCGGTTTCCGGTTTGATTTTCCCGCAGAGACAGGGTATTTTATAGAACCAATTCAAGGAGCAGAACCATTATGGCAAACGACGTCAAAGCACTGGTCATCACCGGAGTCGGACTCAACTGCGAGAAGGAAACCGCAGCCGCGTTCACCTCTTCCGGCGCAAGCGCCACACTCATTCATATCAACGATCTCCTCTCCGGCAAGGCAACCATGGAGCCGTACCAGATTCTTGCATTCATCGGCGGATTCTCGTTCGGCGACCACCTCGGCTCCGGAACGGTTTTTGCAAACAAAATCAAATTCAAACTCAAAGACGATCTCAACAAGTTTATCGAATCCGGCAAACTCGTGATCGGCATCTGCAACGGTTTCCAGACCCTGACCCGCCTCGGTCTCGTCCCCGCTCTTGATGGACAGCGCTTCACTCAGCAGGCGGCTCTCGCTCACAACGATTCCGGCGTCTTCCGTGACGACTGGGTGACCATGAAGGCAAATCCCGCCTGCAAATGTGTTTTCACCAAAGGCATTGACCTCATCCGCATGCCGATCCGCCACGGCGAAGGCAAATTTGTCGCATCGCCCGAATTCATCGACAAGATTGAAAAGAACAACCTCGTCGCTCTCCGCTACACCGACGCCGCCGGCAACAAGCCCGCCGGTTTCCCGGATAACCCGAACGGTTCGATCAACGACATCGCGGGAATCTGCGACACCACCGGACGCGTTTTCGGTCTCATGCCGCATCCCGAGGCGTTCCTCTCTCCGTTCAACGCTCCGGATTGGCAGACACAGAAGCTCGAAGGCCGTCTGCCGCAGTGGGGCGAGGGAAGAGTGATTTTCACCAACGCCGTCGATTACGTGAAGAACAATCTCTGAGATTGCCTGCCCGATGTTCAAACGGAAAGAACTGCTCTGTCTTGCGTTCGGCGTACTGCTGGGATTCGCAGTGGCCTTGATCGCCGGAGTTCTCTATCTGCGCGCAAACCTGATTCAGGAGATTCCGCTTGGACACGGCAGTTTTGAAGCTCTTGCGGCCGGAGTTCCGCGCGCGGCGAAATCCGTCGACGGCTGGAGTGCGACTTCGGCGGGCTGCAATCTTCCGCGGACCCCGGACGGGCTTCCGCTTCAGTCGTTCCGTTTCTGCAATCCCGATTATGCGCGGGAGCTGCTGGAAAACGAGACGGAACGGCGGATTGCGGCGATTCTGCCCTGCGGGATCGCCTTCTGGCGCGGAAGCGACGGCATGGTGTACGCTTCGAAGTTGAACATGCCGCTGCTGGGACGTCTTCTGGGCGGAACGCCTGCATTCGTGTTTCCGCGCCGCATTGAACCGGATCAGCGCGAGATTCTGCGGAAAATCGCGAAAAATCTGCAGAATGCGGATGATTTTTTGACTGGACAGGTTGAAAAAATCAAATAGAATGCTACTTTTAAAGGAACAAAAAACCACTCATAATAAGGAGAAATGGTAAAATGGTTAAAATTCTGCACGACAGTGATGCGGATGCATCGGTTCTGAACGGTAAGACCGTTGCCGTGATCGGTTACGGAAGCCAGGGTTCCGCCCAGGCAAACTGCATGAGAGATTCCGGTGTCAATGTCATTATCGGTTCCAGACCCGGTCCGTCCGCCGACCGCGCCGCCAACGACGGCTTCCAGGTTCTGCCCTTCGACAAGGCTGCCGAACAGGCCGACATCATCCACATCCTTCTCCCCGATGAATACCACGGTCCGGTCTACAAGGAATTCATCGCCCAGCACATGAAACCGGGCAAGACCCTCAGCTGCTCCCACGGATTCAACATCGTGTTCGGCGAGATCGTTCCCCCGGCCGGCGTCGATGTAATCATGGTCGCTCCGAAGAGCCCCGCTACCGAAGAGCGCAAGGCGTTCCTCGCCGGCTTCGGCGTCCCCGGACTCGTCGCTGTCAAGCAGAATGCTTCCGGAAATGCTCTCAAGACCGCTCTCGCGATGGCCAAAGCCATGGGCTTCACCCGCGCCGGCGTTCTCGAATGCACCTTCGAACAGGAAACCTACGAAGACCTCTTCGGCGAACAGAACGTCCTCTGCGGCGGCTGCGTTGACCTGATGAAATATGGTTTCGAGACCCTCGTCGAAGCCGGATATCCCCCGGAAATGGCTTACTTCGAGTGCATTCACGAACTCAAGCTCATCGTCGACCTCATCTACGAGGGCGGCATCCAGAAGATGAACAAAGTCATCTCCAACACCGCTGAGTTCGGTGAATATTTCAACGGTCCCAGAATCATCACCCCGGATGTCAAAGAGCGCATGAAAGAATCTCTCAAGCGCATCGAGTCCGGCGAATTCGCAAAGGAATTCCTCAAGATGATCCGCGAAGGCAAAGGCGAACTCCTCAAGGCAAAACGCGAAGAGCTCGGCAAGCACATCGCCGAGACCACCGGAGCCAAGATCCGCGCTCTCTTTGAACGCAAGGCCAAATAATCGGCTTCCGCATTCAGACCTGAAAGGCCGGCGCAGCAATGCGCCGGTTTTTTTTCACCGTTCACCCTCCTCCTTTTTCATGATTATCCGCGACAAGTCGTTCTACCGCACCTTCTTCGGGTTCTTCCTCATTCTGGTGTTCCAGAACATCATCCGCTTCGCCGTCAATCTGACCGACAACGTCATGCTCGGCTCCTACAGCGAAGCCGCGCTCGCGGGCGCAACCGCCGTCAACCATCTGCAGTTCGTGCTCCAGCAGGCGGTCATGGGGATCGGAAACGGACTTGTCATTCTCGGCACGCAGTACTGGGGGCAGAACCGTCCGGAACCGATCCGCCGCCTTTCGTCGATCGGCATGTGGTTCGGTATCGCTGCCGGCGTCATCCTCTTCCTCGCGACCTGGCTCTTCCCGCGTCCGCTGATGCAGCTTTTCACGTATGATGAGACGATCATCGCGGAGGGTATGAAGTACCTTGAAACGATCCGCTGGTCCTACCTCTTCTTTGTGATCAGCGTCATTCTGACCGAAACTCTGCGCGCGGTCGAGGTCGTCCGCATTTCGCTCTACGTGGCACTTGTCGGTCTTGTTGCAAACTTCGGAATCAACTTCGTCCTGATTTTCGGACGTTTCGGTTTTCCCGAACTCGGAATACACGGCGCGGGAATCGGAACCCTGACGGCGCGCATCCTGGAGCTCCTGACCGTGCTTTTCTTCCTCTGGAAGAAGGGCGGCATACTGAAACTCAACTTCCTTGCATACTTCCACATCGACCGCGTGCTGCTGCGCGATTTCGTCCGTGTCTCCATGCCGCTGATCATTGTTTCGGTGCTCTGGGGACTTTCCTCCGCCGCGCAGACGATGATACTTGGACATCTTGACTCCATCGCGATTGCCGCCAACAGCGCCGCGAGCGCGCTTTATCTGACTTTGAAAGTCGCGATGATCGGTTCCTGCTCCGCCGCTTCCATCATGATCGGCAAGGCGATCGGACAGGGGCGGATTGAGGTCGTCAAGGATTACGCGCAGACTCTCCAGCTGATCTTCATCATTCTCGGAGTGATCTGCGGCGCGGTACTCTACACGTTCCGCGGACCGTTCCTGAGTCTTTACAATCTCTCGCCGGAAACCCTGAGGCTGAGTTATGATTTCCTGCTGATACTGAGCATTACGGGCGTCGGGACGTCCTATCAGATGCCGACGAACAGCGGCATCATCAGCGGCGGAGGCGATACGCGTTACATCATGTTCCTCGACATTGTCAGCATCTGGGGAATTGTGCTGCCTGTTTCGGCTCTTGGCGCGTTTGTTTTCGGCTGGAGCCCGTTTGCTGTGATGATTGCGCTGAACAGCGACCAGGTGTTCAAGTGCGTTCCCGCGTTCATCAAGGTCCGGACGAACACATGGATTAAGAAACTGACGCGGGCGGACGTATGACGGAGGATGAGTGGCGGATTCTGAAAGCGCGTCTGGCGCAGTCGAAGTTCCGTTCGCGCTTTCGTCTTTCTCCGCGGGATCTGCAGTATCTTGCCGAGCGCGGATTTGATACTGTCGCCGCGCAGTGCGGGATGTTCATCCGGACCCGTTTAGCTCCTGCTGAACCTCCGAACGACGGACGCCAGACGCCGATGCGTGGTCATCCCTGTTTTCCTGCCCAGCACGCGACGGGCTGCTGCTGCCGCGGCTGTCTTTTCAAATGGCACGGCATTCCCCCGGGGCGTCCTCTTTCGGAGCCTGAGATTCAGCGGATTACGGAGATTCTGATGTTCTGGATCCGCGACCATTCCGCCGGCGTTTCCTCGCTCCCTCACACCCCGGATTTGTTCTGAAGTCAGGGGTTCAGCTCTTCATGCACCCAGCCGGAGAGCTGGCGGTTTTCAAAATCGACATTTGCACCGATGAGCACGATTTTTTTCCCACAGTCACGGAAACGGACAAAATATTCGTTGTCGCGGATTTGCTGCAGCGCAATTTCCGGAGTTTTATCGAGTTTGAATTCGACGATATAAAGCCAGTTCCCGCAGCCGACGACAGCATCAATGGGTCCGCGGTTTGTACGGCATTCCGCTTCGCTGATGATTCCTTGAAGCGAGGTGAACATCATGTAAAAGATGGTCTGATAATATTTTTCGCTGCGCAGCTGAATATCGTACGGAATTTTTGCCATCCATGTTTTCCAGATTTCCATGAATTCATTGACATTGCCCGATCGCACGGCGCGGGCAAGATTCAGAATGCAGGAATTAATCTGTTCCGTGGTGTATGGAGTGTAGGCATTGAGCAGATAACTGCGGAATGACGAGGCGACTTCCTGGTTTGGAAATCCGAGGCGGTACAGGCGCATTCCGAAGTCTTCGGCGGTGCTTTTGATTGTCAGATAACCGGTTTGAACCAGCAGAACCAACGGGTCGATCCGGTCGATTTCATACGCGGAAAAGGCATCGCTTGTGACGGATGTTTCGAGGACTTTTTCAAAATCGAAATCCTTTTCCTTCGCGAGTTTCATCAGGAAGGCGGGCGTTCCGGTTGAGAACCAGTAGTTGTCAAAAATGCCGTCGTTTTCAAAAAACATTGCAATGGAGACCGGGTTGTAGACGCTTTCAGCTTCGCCGGAAAAACAGAAGCCGTCATACCACGCCTTGAGCTTTTTACAGAGTTCGGAAACTGTGATGCTCCGTTTCTTTGAAACTTCCCGGATGCGGCTGTCAAAGTAGTGTTCAAGTTCAGTTTGTGTGTAGCCGAACATCGTTGCGTAATGCGGATTCTGAGTGAGGTCCATCAGACTGTTCAGGTCGGAAAACAGCGAGACGTGGCAGAATTTTGAGACTCCCGTAACAAAGGCGAAACGGATCAGCTCCGAACGGCTTTTTATAACGGAATAGAAGCCTTTGAGATATTGGAGAAAACCGTTGCGTTCCGGCGTGGTGATATTTCCGAGAAGCGGTTTGTCGTATTCATCGACCAGAACGACCGCAGGAGCGTTTCTGGAGGCGTCGACAATCAGATTCTCAAATTGAGTTTGCGCATTTTCTCCGCGGACTGCAAGCCCGAGTTCCGATGCAATATTCCCGAGCGCTTCGCGGAGCGAAAGTTCCAGTTCCGCAACCGTGTTGCATTTCCTGCCGCCCATGTCGAGATGAATTACCGGATATTTCTGCCAGCTGTACGGTTTGCTGTACATGGCAAGTCCTTTGAAAAGCTCCTTTTTCCCTTCGAACACCGCTTTGAATGTGGAAAGCGCAAGCGATTTCCCGAAACGGCGCGGACGGGAGAGAAAATACATCGCGCGGTACGGCTGAACGAGTTTCCAGATGAATTCCGTCTTGTCGATGTAAAGGAAGTTTCCTTTCCGGAGATCTTCGAATGAAAAGACACTGGATGTGAGGTTGTAATTCTGCATAATTGATATTCCTTTACTCTTCCGCCAGCTCGTTGAGTTCGGCGAGGAAACGTTCCGCAAGCGCGGCGGCGTCCCCGGAACTGCGGACGGATTCGGCGTAAATGCGGATGACCGGTTCCGTGTTCGACTGGCGCACGAGCACCCAGGAATCTTCGAACTCAATTCGGACTCCGTCCAGAAGGAGCGGTTTGCGGGCGGTGTAGCGTTTCGCAATCGCGCGGAGCGCCTGATTCGCTCCCTGCGCACTGCACGGCAGCTTGCGGACCGCAGAACTGTAATGTGACATGTCCGCCATAATCTCCGAAACCGTTTTCCGGCTGAGCGCAAGCTCCTCAAGAGTCAGCGCCATCGCGGAAAAGCTGTCGCGGCAGGGATGAACTTCCGACCAGAGAATGCCGCCGCTTCCGCCTTCACAGCCGAAAACAGCGCCGCGCAGACGCATCGCTTCCGCAACGTTCACTTCGCCGACTTTGGAGTAGAATACCGGAACGTCGAAGCGAGCGGCAAGATCGCCAAGCGCTTTTGTCGTCTGAATGTTCGCAACCACAGGCCCCCGGTTGCGCTGCAGAACCCGGAGTGCGGGGATCAGTGTGGAATACTGCTCTCCAAGAGCGTGTCCGCATTCATCCACCAGCGAAATGCGGTCTCCGTCAGGATCCTGCGCAAAACCGACTGCACAGCCGTTGGCGGTCACCGTTTCGCAGAGTTTCGCCAGATTCGCCGCCACCGGTTCCGGAGGACGGCGGAAAAGACCGTCCTTTTCATCGAACAGCGGGATGACTTCGCAGCCGAGCGATTCCAGAAACTCTTTGGTGTAATAGGCTCCGACGCCGTTGCAGCAATCCGCGGCGACTTTCAGCTTTGCTGCGCGGATCGCGTCAATATCAATGCGGGAGCGGATCCGGTCCGCATGAATTTTGAATGCGTCGTCAATAATTCCGATGCTCCGGTAATCGGATTCTTCCACGGCGCTGTCCTGCGGCTGGTTGTAGGTGTCGAGCAGGGCGTTCATGCCGTTTTCGGTGAGGAAGAAGGCGGAAGAATCGATGAATTTGAGCGCGTTCCACTCGGACGGGTTGTGGCTGGCTGTGATGGCGACCGCTCCCGCCGCATCGTAGTGGCGGACAACGATCTGAAGGGTTGGCGTAGGCACGATCCCCGCAAGCAGAACATCCGCTCCTGAGGCGAGGAGTCCGGCGGCAACCGCGTTTTCAATCATTACACCGCTGGGACGCGTGTCGCGTCCGACGATAATGCAGCCGCGTCCGGAAAAGTTGCCGAACGACGCCGCAAAATCCGCCGCGAGTGCAGGGGAGAGCGTTTCTCCGACAATGCCGCGTACTCCGCTGACGCCGACTTTCAGATTTCTGCGAACCGGGCTCATTCCGCCACCAGCCTTTCCACCGCGGCGCGGATGTGCATCAGCTTTGCAGTCGCGTCGCTCTGTTTTTTCCATTCTGTAATGATGCGTAAAATCGGCTCGGTCATGGACATGCGGACATGGAGCCAGCCGTCGGGCCAGTCGAATCGCAGTCCGTCTTCCTCCGTAAGTTTCGCATCGGGGAAGAGCGTGCGCAGGGCGCGCAAGACCGCGTAGGCTTTGAACGAATGGCACGGAAGCGAAACTTTGGTGATATGCCAGCGCGGCAGACCGCCCGCAAGTTCCGAGGAGCTCTGATTGCGCAGAGCCATTGTTTCGAGCGTCAGGAGCATGGCGGCGAATCCGTCGAACCCGTAAGTCCCGGAGGAGGCGACCGTCACACCTCCGGAGCCGTCGCCCGCGAGAACGGCGTCGCGTTCAAACATCAGTTCGAGCGTGAAAGCCTCGCCGGTCTGTCCCTTGCAGACTGTTCCCCCGTATTTCTCTGCGACCATGTCGAGCGTTTTTGTGGAGCACCAGTTGGTTGCGATTTTCGCTCCTCGCGGGAGTTTGGAAAGGACGTTGTCGGCGGCGAGCGGGAAGGTGTATTCTTCGGAGAGCGTTTCGCCGGAGTCAGTTACGATCGCCGTGCGTCCGACGTCGCTGCTGAATACAAAACCGATATCCGCCCGGAGCGGCTTCATGATGGATTTCACCTGGGCGGAACTGCGCGGACGCGGTTCCGGTTCATGCGGAAGAGAACCGGAGAGGAGATCGTTGATCGGCACCAGATCGAGTCCGAAGCGGTCGGCGAGCTGATGACTGAGAACGGAGCCCGAACCGTTGCAGAAATCCGCAACCACGCGGAATTTCCGGGAGGCGATTGCGCCGGAGTCGACCAGCTTCGCCAGGTCTTCCACGTAATCAAGCGCTATCTGCTGCGGTGCAGGCGTGATCTTTCCTGTATGGTTCCAGCCGGCGGAGCGGAAGACTCCGCCGTGGTAGATGTCGAGCATTTCCTGAGACTGAAGCGGCGAGAGGCAGGAGCCGCGTTTGGAAAACGGCATAATCGCATTCCAGCCGCCCTGATGGTGTCCTCCGCCAATGAGCATGGCTCCGTCCAGCCCCAGTTTTTTTACGGCAAAGTGAAGGACCGGCGCGGGACAGATTCCGAAATCGACAACGTTGCAGCCTGCCGCGAGAAGCCCGGCGAAACATGCGGACTTGAACATCGGCGACGAAGTGCGTGTATCAATCGCCACTCCGACCGTTCCGCCGTCGAGCCAAGTTCCGAACGCCGAGGCGTATTTGATTGCGAGCTGAGCGGTCAGCGCCGAACCGACCGCGCCGCGGATTCCGGATGGACCCAGCCTCAAAAATCTCATTTTAAGTCTCCTTGTCTGACGCTGTAATATAGTTTAAAAGCGCGCACGGGTCAAATCAAAAAGAAAAAATTTGCTTTTTTTGCGGAATGGTGTAAAATACCAGTAGGAAACTTCAATTCAAACGAAAGGATGTACGTATGAAACCGTCAATGCTTGCAATCTCCGGAGCCGCGCTTCTGTTTGCGGGAGCTTCGCTTTCCGCACAGCCGCCGCGTCCGCCGCAGCCTGGTCGTCCGGATGTCCGTCCGGCGCAGCCGGCGAAACCGCAGCCGCCGCGTCCGCCGCAGCCTGGTCGTCCGGATGTCCGTCCGGCGCAGCCGGCGAAACCGCAGCCGCCGCGTCCGAATCAGTGGAATCAGCCTGGTAAGCCGAAGCCGATGCCGAAGCCTGTGAAACCCGCGCCGAAACCGATGCCGAAGCCGCACCGTGACGTCCGTCCGCTTCCACCGCCACCGCCGAAACCGATGCCGAAGCCGCACCGTGACGTCCGTCCGCTTCCACCGCCACC
>ERZ1034842.30-NODE-30-length-94815-cov-23.632630_pt1 | contig 94815 bp, 95 predicted proteins | sample MGYA00520634_ERZ1034842 | MGnify/ENA primary metagenome ERZ1034842 (study PRJEB33766, sample SAMN09781734) | gut metagenome | biome: gut microbiome | host: Homo sapiens | place: Madagascar | study: EMG produced TPA metagenomics assembly of the PRJNA485056 data set... | reverse complement strand
GCTGCCGCACCTCGCTCGCCGTATCGGCACTTAGAATTATGCGGTATTGCCATAGAAAAAGCAAGACCCATGCCGCTGCAATCGCAGGCTCGGCATGGGTCTTGTATTGTTGTTTTATTCTTCCGTTTTGTGCGGGGCAGTCTTAGTCAGTGCATCGAACTTCTTTACAATGGCCGGGTCGTCCAGCTTGATGACGCGGCCGGAGAGGTAGTGCAGGGTGTTTTCCTCCGGGATGCGGCCAAAGGTAAGCCGCTGGGCGCAGAGGGCCTGGGTCTTCAGGCCGGTGCGCTCGTTCATCTTGCGGTTGCCGTACTTGATGTCGCCCAGCACCGGGTGACCCAGGTAGGCCAGGTGGGCGCGGATCTGGTGGGTGCGGCCGGTGATCAGTCCGATGCGGCATAGGGCAAAGGGGCCGTTCTGGCGGATGACTGTTACATCGGTGATGATCTGCTTATAGCCATCGCACTGGCGGGCGTGGATGCGCACCTTGTTATTCTTTTCGCTGTGCTGCAGCCAGGCGATATGCCGCCCGGCGGGCGGGGCACCTACCGTGATGGTCAGGTACTCTTTTTTCATCAGGTCGTCACGGATGATGGCATTCAGATCCCGCAGGGCGGTGTAGCTTTTGGCCGCTAGCACCAGGCCCTCGGTTCCGCGGTCCAGCCGGTTGCACAGGGCCGGGGCAAAGCGCTGCTCGGCGTGGGGATCGTACTCGCCCTTGGCCTCCAGGTAGGCGGCAAAGGCGTCCACCAGGTTGGCATCGCCGGTGCGGTCGCTGTGGCACAGCAGGTGCGCCGGTTTGTACAGCACCGCAAAGTTGGCGTCCTCGTAGATGACCGTCACCGGCGGCTGGCGACGTGGCGGCGTGGCCTTGGGCTTGACGCCCTCGGGCGGGAAGAACTCATCGTTAATGTACATCTCGATCAAATCGCCCGTTTTCAGGCGGGTGTCCGGCTCAGCCCGTTTGCCGTTGACCTTGATGCGCTTGTTGCGAAACGCCTTGTACATCATGCTGCGGGGCATATCTTTGGTCACGCCCTCCACAAAGCGGCTCAGGCGGACGTCATTCTCGTTGGCACCGGCGGTAAAACTTTTCATGGAACCCTCACTTATCTCTTTGCAAAATCTTTCTTTCAGTATATAATGAAATCAGGAAAACGTAAAGTAGCAAAAAGGATGTGGAACCATGGCAGACGGCAAAGAGCGGCCTATTCACGAGAATCATCGTGCCCGCATGCAAGAGCGTGTGGCGCACAACGGCATGGAAAGCCTGGCCGAACACGAAGTGCTGGAATATATGCTGTACCTGGCCATTCCGCGCCAGGATACGAATCCCCTGGCGCATCGGCTGATCGACCATTTTGGCAGCTTTTGCCGCGTGATGGAAGCCACGCCGCAAGAGCTGATGCAGGTGAAGGGCGTCGGCCCGCGCAGCGCCCAGCTGATCTCCGACATTATGGAGTTTGGCCGCTATTATGCCGTGAAAAAGCGGAAAAAGCAGGCCACATTGGACACCACTGCCAACGCTATTGAGTACATCAAGCCGCTGTTCCTCGGCCTGCAAAACGAAGTGCTGTACATCATTTTGATGGACGATTCCTGCCATCCGCTCTACGACCTGAAAGCCGCCGAGGGTGTGCCGAACCACGTCAGCATCGATACCCGCAAGCTGCTGCGGGATGTGCTGCGCTCCAACGCCTCCACCGCCATCCTGGCCCACAACCATCCCACCGGGCCAGCCCTGCCCAGTGCCACCGACCAGCTGACCACGCTGAAAATTATGCAGCTGCTGGCCCCAGCGGGCATCTCTATTTTGGACCACATCATCGTGGCAGGGGAGAACGCCTGCTCGATGGCAGACCGCGGCCGTTTGCCGGACATCAGCGCCCACCCCGGCATTTTAAACGCCGCCAGTACGGATTTTTAAGCTGCCGTTTCGCCCTGCCGCCTTATGCCGCGGCAGGGTATATTTTTGGCTGCCGAGTGCACAAAATACCTACCAAAAGACTTTACATTACTTTTCAGTTGTGATATAATCAGCTTACAACCAATTGTTGTGTCGAAAGGAAACTTTTATGGATGATGTGTTTCACCTAAAGGCACCATTCCAGCCGACCGGTGACCAGCCCCAGGCCATCGACGCCCTGGTACAGGGCATCAATGAGGGGGACGATGCCCAGACCTTGCTGGGCGTTACCGGTTCCGGCAAAACCTTTACCATGGCTAATATCATTGCCCGGTGCAATCGCCCCACGCTGATCCTGGAGCCCAACAAAACGCTGGCCAGCCAGATCTGCACCGAGATGCGCAGTTTTTTCCCGGATGATGCTGTAGAATATTTCGTATCCTACTACGACTACTACCAGCCCGAAGCCTATATCCCGTCCACTGATACCTATATTGAAAAGGACAGCGCCATCAACGATGAGATCGACCGTCTGCGCCACTCGGCCACGGCGGCCTTGTCAGAGCGGCGCAACGTCATCATCGTTGCCAGTGTTTCCTGCATCTACTCCCTGGGCGACCCTATCGATTACCGCAGCATGGTTATCAGCCTGCGTCCCGGCATGCAGATGGAGCGGGACGAACTTTGCAGCCGCCTGGTCAAACTGCAATATGAGCGCAACGACATGAACTTTATCCGCAACAAGTTCCGTGTCAAGGGTGACACAGTGGACATCCACCTGGCCTACAACGATGAATTTGCCATCCGGGTAGAGTTTTTCGGTGATGAGATCGACCGTATCATTGAGTTTGACCCGCTGACCGGCGAGCACAAGAACGTGGTGCGCCATGTCGCTATCTTCCCGGCCAGCCATTATATCGTTGGACCGGAAAAGATGAAAGAGGGCCTTTCCAAGATTGCCGTCGAGATGGAGCAGCAGGTGAAGAAATTCACCGAGGAAGGCAAACTGCTGGAAGCCCAGCGCATCCAGCAGCGCACCAACTACGATATGGAAATGCTGCAGGAAGTCGGCATGTGCAAGGGGATCGAGAACTACTCGGCTGTGTTGTCGGGCCGCGCCCCCGGCTCCACGCCCACCACGCTGCTGGATTATTTCCCGGATGATTTCCTTTTGATGGTGGACGAAAGCCATGTCATGCTGCCCCAGATCCGCGGTATGTTCGGCGGCGACTACAGCCGCAAGAAGACGCTGGTGGAATACGGCTTCCGCCTGCCATCTGCCTTTGACAACCGCCCGTTGAAATTTGAGGAATTTGAGCAGAAAGTCCACCAGAAAATCTTTGTTTCGGCCACCCCCGGCGATTATGAGCGGGAACACTCCAGCCGCGTGGCCGAGCAGGTCATCCGTCCCACCGGCCTGCTGGACCCCGTCATCATGGTGCGCCCGGTGGAAGGTCAGATTGAAGACCTGCTGGGTGAAATACGTGTGCGTATTGACCGCGGCGAACGCGCCCTCGTCACGACCCTGACCGTCAAGATGGCCGAGGACCTGACAGATTATTTAGAAGATCACGGCGTCAAGACCAAGTACATGCACCACGAGGTCGACACCTTTGAGCGCATGGAAATTATCAAAGACCTGCGCGTGGGCGCCATTGATGTCATTGTGGGCATCAATCTGCTGCGTGAGGGTCTCGACCTGCCGGAAGTTTCGCTGATTGCCATCCTGGATGCCGACAAAGAGGGTTTCCTTCGCAGTGAGACAAGCCTTATCCAGACCATTGGCCGCGCAGCCCGCAATGCCAACGGCGTAGTGCTGATGTACGCTGATGAAGTGACCCCCAGCATGGAGCGCGCCATCATGGAGACCGAGCGCCGCCGTGCCATCCAGGACGCCTACAACAAAGAGCATGGCATCACCCCTAAGACCATCGTCAAGGCCATCGGCGGCGGGCTGGAGATCAGCATGAGCGAGGAAAACAAGCGCATGCGCCAGCACCGTATGAGCCGCGTGGAACGCCAGCAGACGATTGAACGCCTGACCAAAGAGATGAAAGAAGCCGCGCGCCTGCTGCAGTTTGAGCTGGCAGCCCAGCTGCGCGACGAGATTGCCCGGCTGGAGCGCGGGGAAGACCCTACCGCAGCCGATACCAGTGAGCGCAAGGCGACTGCCAAAAAGCGCAAGGGAAGAGGGAAATACAAAAGTTGAGCACCGAAGTGAAAGAAACAAAGCGCCGATCGAAGATTCAAATCGACCCCAACAACCGCATCGTCATCAAGGGCGCGCGGGAGCATAACCTGAAAAACATCGACCTGACGCTGCCCCGCAATAAGCTGATCGTCATGACAGGACTTTCCGGCTCCGGCAAGTCCAGCCTTGCCTTTGACACCATCTACGCCGACGGCCAGCGCCGCTATATGGAGAGCCTTTCCAGTTACGCCCGCCAGTTCCTGGGCCAGATGGAAAAGCCCGATGTAGACGAGATTACCGGCCTTTCGCCTGCCATCTCCATCGACCAGAAGACCACCAGCCACAACCCACGTTCCACCGTGGGCACCGTGACCGAAATTTACGACTACCTGCGCCTGATGTATGCTCGCATTGGCGTGCCTCACTGCCCGATCTGCGGGCGGGAGATCACCCAGCAGTCTATTGATGAGATGGTCGACGAGGTGATGAAGCTGCCGGAGCGCACCCGCTTCCAGGTGCTGGCCCCCGTAGTCCGTGCCCGCAAAGGCACCCAGGCCAAGGAGCTGGACGCCGCCCGCCGCGCCGGTTTTGTACGTGTGCGCATTGACGGCAACATGTACGATCTGAGCGAGGAGATCAACCTCGAAAAGAACATCAAGCATACCGTGGAGATCGTGGTCGACCGCCTGGTCATCAGCGATACAGTGCGCGGCCGTCTGGCAGATTCCATTGAGACCGCCCTGGCCCAGGCAAACGGCCTGGTCGTTATCGATGTCATCGGCGGCGAGCCGATGATGTTCAGCCAGAGCTATGCCTGCCCGGAGCACGGCATCTCGGTGGAAGAACTGACGCCCCGCATGTTCAGTTTCAACAACCCCTTTGGTGCCTGCGAGAAATGTACGGGCCTTGGCACCTTTATGAAGGTCGACCCTGCCCGCGTCATCCCGGACAAGCGCAAATCCATCCGCGAAAGCGCCATCAAAGCCAGCGGCTGGTACTATGCCGAGGGTTCCATCTCCGAGATGACCTACAAGGCCCTGGGCAAGCGCTACGGCTTTACGCTGGATACTCCCATCAAGGATTTCAGCAAAGAAGCCCTGCATGCCCTACTGTACGGCACCGGCGATGAGCGCATTGAGATGCAGCGCGAGAGCATGTTTGGCTCCGGCACCTACTACAACCAGTTCGAAGGCCTGGTCCCCAATCTGGAGCGCCGCTTCCGTGAGACCAACAGCGAGTGGGTCAAAGAGGAGATTGCCCTGGTCATGTCCAGCGAGGAGTGCCCTGCCTGCCATGGCCGCCGCTTAAAGCCCACCAGCCTGGCCGTCACGGTCGGCGGCATCAACATTGCCGATTTCTGTGATAAGAGCGTGACCGAGGAGTTGAAGTTCATCGAGAACGCCAAGGTCAGCGCAAAGGATGAGATGATCGGTGCGCCGATTTTTAAAGAAGTGCGCGAACGTCTGGGCTTTTTACAGAGCGTAGGTTTGGGCTATCTGACCCTGTCCCGCGGCGCGGCATCCCTGTCTGGCGGCGAGAGCCAGCGTATCCGCCTGGCCACCCAGATCGGCAGCGCGCTGACCGGCGTGCTGTACGTGCTGGACGAGCCGAGCATCGGCCTGCACCAGCGCGACAATGATAAACTGATTGCCACCATGAAGCGCCTGCGCGACCTGGGCAACACCTTGATCGTAGTCGAACACGACGAGGATACCATGCGCCAGGCTGACTATATTGTGGATGTCGGCCCCGGTGCCGGTGTGCACGGCGGCGAGATCGTGGCTGCGGGCAGCGTGGCAGACATCTGCAAGGTCAAGCGCAGCATCACCGGCGCGTATCTTTCGGGCCGAAAGTATGTGGAAGTGCCTGAGACCCGCCGTCCCGGCAACGGCAAGTTCCTGCGGGTGGTCAAAGCCCACGAGAACAACCTGCAGGACATTACTGTGGATTTCCCGCTGGGCAAGATGGTCTGCGTGACCGGCGTGTCCGGTTCCGGAAAATCCACGCTGGTCAATGAGATTTTGTATAAGACGCTGGCGGCCGCGCTGAACGGCGCCCGCAGCCGCCCCGGCCAGTGCGAAGCCGTCGAGGGCATGGAGTGGGTGGACAAGGTCATCGGCATCGACCAGTCGCCCATTGGGCGCACACCGCGCTCCAACCCGGCCACTTATACCAGTGTGTTCGGGGACATTCGATCGCTGTTTGCCAACACGCAGGACGCCAAGATGCGCGGCTATGGCCCCGGACGTTTCAGCTTTAACGTCAAGGGCGGCCGCTGCGAAGCCTGCGAGGGCGGCGGCATTTTGCAGATAGAAATGCACTTTTTGCCGGACATCTTTGTGCCCTGCGATGTCTGCAAAGGCAAGCGCTATAATCGCGAAACACTGGAAGTCAAGTACAAGGACAAGAGCATTTCCGACGTGCTGGATATGACGGTGGAGGAGGCCTGCGTCTTTTTTGCCAACATCCCCAAAATTGCCCGTAAGCTGCAGACGTTGCAGGAGGTAGGCCTTGGGTATATCCAGCTGGGTCAGGCCGCTACAACGCTTTCCGGCGGCGAAGCCCAGCGCGTCAAGCTGGCCAACGAGCTGGCCCGCCGGGACACCGGGCAGACCGTGTATATCCTGGATGAGCCCACCACCGGCCTTCATGTGGCCGACGTGCATCGCCTGGTCAAGGTGCTGGACAAGCTGGTGGATGCCGGCAACACGGTCATCATCATTGAGCACAACCTGGATGTCATCAAGCGCGCCGACTATATCATCGACCTTGGCCCCGAGGGCGGCAGCGGCGGCGGTACGGTCGTTGCCACCGGCACGCCCGAGGAAGTGGCCGAGAACCCCAACTCCTTCACCGGCCAGTACCTCAAACCCATGCTGGCCCGCGCTAAAGAGCTGCAGGAAAAAACCAAATAAGATTTTGTAAGAAGCCCCCAGCCTGTTGCACTTGAACAGGCTGGGGGTTGTTTATTCTGTCGTATCTTCTTTTTTCGCCGGGATCTTTGTCTCTGCCATTTCCGATACATCCGGCATGGCGCTGTTTTTGGCCATCGGGATGAACCGCTTGGCAAACTTACCCTTGCCGCGGCTGCGCACATAAAAGTAGCCGATGATGGAGAAGGTCAGCGCGCCGATAAAGTTGACGAACAGGTCCTTCATCGTATCCAGCAGGCCGATGTCCAGGTACCCGCCCAGGCCCAGGGCTGTCTGGGTACCGTCCGCCTGCACGACAATTACATCAGTGATGTTGTGCAGCACCACCGGGTGGTTGCCGCCGGTAGGGTCCAGCATGATGGAGCCGATACTCTGTACCACGGTGTCCTTCTGCATATCCAAAAAGAACAGCTGGTCCATCGTGCACTCAAAAAATTCCCAAATGACGCCGACGGTCATCGAGAAGCAGAACGCCACAATGGCCAGATACAGCGGCGACAGGTGGAACCGCGTGCTGTTGTGCCGGTTCAAAATATCCAGCAGGGAGAAGCCGATGGCCGCGCAGAGAAACCCGTTCAGCGTATGCAGCACCGTGTCCCAGTAGGGGAAGGTGACGTAGTATGCGCCGATCTCGCCCATGATCTCCGCCGCATAAATAAACAGCAGGATGATGATTTCGAGGGTGTTTGGCAGTGCAATATCTAACTTTCGCTCCAGCATGCTGGGTACCATAAACAGGAACAGCGTCAGCACACAGAGAAAGACGTTCTCAAAATTGCGGTTAAAAATCTGCGCCAACATCACCAGGATGACCGAAGCCCGCAGCAGAATATACACCAGCGTGACCGAGCGTTTTGTCCGCCAGGCATCCTGAAAGGCCTCGCGTTTTTGCTGCTTTTTACTTTCCATTCCTTCTCCTTTAATCCAGGGTAAAATCTTTCGGGTCCAGCTCCGGCAGCACTTGGCGGTGCGGTACACGCATCAGCGGATCGTAGCTGAACTTACGACAGCAATAGTAAGGGGATACTACACCTTTTTGCTTGCACAGGATCATCTTGGGGTCGGCGGCAGGGGCGCCGTGCAGGCAATAGGCGCAGGCGGGAGCGATTTTACTGCCATAGTAGGTTTTTCTAAACATATCCTCACCTTATCGCGCAAAATTATACTTATATTGTATTATAAATGTTTTTGTAGCCTTTGTAAAGCAGTGTGCAAAGAAACACCGCCGCCACCACAGCGGCATCCGGCGGCAGGCGGCACATTGGTACGACCCGCGGGGCCAGCGTGCTGAACACGGTCTGCTCCTGCGGCAGCGCCCAAAGCAGCAGCCGCACCAGCAGGGGAAAGAGTACGGCATGCAGCAGGCGGCTTATGGCAAGCATCCGCATCGGCACCCGGCCTTGCAGCAACAGCCGCAGCTGGCCCCATACGGAGAATCCCAGCAGGCTCATCGCCAGACAGATGCCGTATAGCGCCGCCTTGCCGCCCAGGGCTGCGAACGCCGCGCACCCGGCTGTGATTTCACACGCCGCGCTGATGCAGGCCGCGGCGGAGTCAGGCAAGGGCGCAACCGACAATAAAACACCTGCCGCCACGCGGAAAAAAATCACACAGCCGCAAAGATCCAGGCAGGTGGAAGCGGCGGACGATATTGCCGTTGGCAGGGATATTTCTTGCTTTTCCTTTTTGCACGGCACCTCTCTTACCCCGTGTGTATCCGCTTTAGGCAGCATCGGAAGGCAAAGCCCCGCTGCCAGCAGGTTGGCCGCCAGCTGCCCTGCATATAGCAGTGCTCCCAGTGAGGTACTGCCCAACAGCAGCCCGCCGATATAACCCACCACGAACCCGGGGCCGGAGCAGCAGCCCAGCATCATCAGCAGCGCGGCATCCCGGGCCGATATGCGCCCGGCCACCCGCAGCTGTGCCGTCAGCCGGGCACACACTGCGTACCCGCCCAGCCAGGAGGCCAGCAGCGCTGCGGCTGTATCCTCACTTTGCAGGCCCAGCAGACGAGCCTGCGGGCGCAGCAGAGCTTTCGGTAAGGCCATGCCCACCAGCAGCTCACACACCACCATAAAGGGGAACAGCGCTGGGAGCAGGCTGCCCACACACAGCCGGGCACCGTCCGCAAAGCCCTGTGCCGCTGCCTGCGGCCTGATTAGCAGCCCCAGGCAAAGCAGGGCCAACGCCGCCATTTCCAACCACTGCCGCCGCAAAAGATGGTTCATAACTCGCAGCCCTCCGCGTATATTGTTACTGAAATTGGGACTTTTTGCAAAGGAGGGAACGCCGATGAAGCTGCGCAAGCTAACCAAAAAGCGTTCCCGCCAACCGCTGCCCTCCCCGGGGGATCTGTTTGCTCAGCCGCCCGCCGCTTTTTATCGCCTGCCGGAATTTGAATTGCGCGGCAGCAGCCTGCTGACCCGCGGCTGCCGCCGGGTGCTGGAATTCAGCCCCGAAAAGGTATGCCTGGACATGGGCAGCTTTACAGTAACATTTTATGGCGCGGCGCTGCAAATAGAATCCCTGACCGGAAAAAGCCTGATCCTGACCGGCAAGATCCGCCGCATCGACTTTGCCAACAAGTGGGGTGAGGAGCCATGAAGACCCGCCTGCACACCGCCGATGTGCTGACCTTCACGCTGACCGGCGCGGAACCCCAGCGCGCCCTGACACTGGCGGCCCTGCATGACATTCGGCTGTTCCATATCCGTGCGTTGCCCAGCGGAGTTCAGGCGCAGATAGCCGGGGTCGATTGGCCGCGGCTGCAAGCGCTGCTGGGGGACGACCGCTGGACCGTAAAGCTGCTGCGGTGCCGCGGGCCGGGCGGATTTTTGGAGCAGCTGGCCTTACGTCCCGGCCTGCCACTGGGTGCAGCCTGGGCGTTTTTGGTGACACTACTGCTCAGCCGTTTTGTCTGGACGATCGATTTTGAACCGCTGGATGCTGACGCACAAGCCAGCCTGCGCCAGCTTTTGGCAGGGCAGGACATCTGTGAAGGCACACTGCTGACCAAGGACGCCCTGGCTCAGGTCCAGGCCCTCGCCCTGCAGCAAAGCGACCGCTTTGGCTGGATCAGCCTAAATTTCACCGGTGGCTGCCTGTTTGTGGAAAGTACCGAGGCCGAGCACCAGACCATAGAATCCCCGCCGACCCAGACCGCACTGTACGCGGCAGCGGCGGGGGAGGTCACCGCCATTGAAGCCGAAAGCGGTTTTTGTGCCGTGACCGTCGGCCAGCAGGTGCAGGCGGGGGACCTGCTCGTAGATGTGCAGCGATTGGACCGCAAGGGTAACCCGGTGCTGCAGGGGGCCTCCGGCCGGGTGTTGGCCCGGGTAGAGAAAAGCTACAGCGCCGCGCAGCCCTACTATCCCACACAGCTCACGCTGACCGGGCGCAGTGTTGCCGCAGAAAGCTGGCAGCTGCTGGGACGGGAACTTTACCGGACGGAGGCGCCCGCCGACTACACCGGCACCACCGAGATTGACTACCTGCCGCTGCACATCGGCCGCGTCACGCTGCCGGGTGTTATCCAGCGCACAACCACCTGGGAAACTGCCGCCACGCCCTGCCACTACAGCGAGTCCACCGCCCAAGCACTGGCCCTGCGGGCCTGCCGGGCACAGCTGTACAGGGAGTTCCCGGACGCTATCATCGAAGCAGAACGCCGCGGTATCGACCAAGGAGAGGATGCCGCGGCCTGCACTGTGACCTACATTTTTTGCGCAAATATCGCCGAAAAGCCGTAAAATATACCACTTTTTTCCTGCTCTTGTAGGAACGTCAAAAGCTGTTGGAAAAATTTTGTGCAACATTCACAGTTTCTTTTGTAAAAAACTGTGATATAATCTAAATGTAGAAATGTAGTACGCAGGGAGGATCACCATTTGGCAGAGCGTTCTATTGAACTGGACAGCATCGAGCTGGCCGCCGCGATTTTTGGCAATTGCGATCAAAATATCCATCTTCTAGAGAAGGAGTTTCACGTAACCGCTGTGTGCCGTGGCTCTGTGCTGCGGTTCACCGGTACCGAAGCGGACGTTGATGCCGCCGCTCACGCGGTGGACGGCATGGTTACCCTGATGGAAAATCACACCCCGCTGGAAGAACAGACCGTGCGCTACTGCATCAGCCTGGCCCGCGGGGGCGAGGAAAAGCGCCTGCGGGAACTGACCGACGATTTCGTTGCTGTCACCGCCAAGGGCCGCCCCATCCACCCCAAGACCCTGGGGCAGAAGGAATACCTGGCCGCCATCCGCAGCCACGCCATTACCTTCGGCGTGGGGCCTGCGGGTACCGGCAAAACCTACTTGGCGGTCGCCATGGCGGTAAAGGCCTTTAAATCCAAGGATGTCAGCCGCATTATTCTGACCCGCCCTGCGGTAGAAGCAGGCGAAAAGCTGGGCTTTCTGCCCGGCGACCTGCAAAACAAGGTCGACCCCTATCTGCGCCCGCTGTATGACGGTTTGTTTGACCTGCTGGGGGCGGAGACCTTCCAGAAATTGTTTGAAAAACAGGTCATTGAGGTAGCACCCCTGGCCTATATGCGCGGCCGCACGCTGGACGATGCCTTTATCATTTTGGACGAAGCGCAGAACACTACACCTGAGCAGATGAAGATGTTCCTGACCCGTATGGGCGTGGGCAGCAAGGTGGTCGTGACCGGCGATGTGACCCAGGTCGACCTGCCGGATAAAGTACGCAGCGGCCTGGTGGACGCCTTGCAGGTGCTGCGCGACGTGGACGGCATTGCTCAGGTGCGCCTGACCGAGAAAGACGTTGTGCGCCACCGCCTGGTGCAGCAGATCGTCAAAGCCTATGAAAAAGCCGCAGCCGGTACGCTGCGTTGAAACTGAACCAATACACAATCACATAAACAGGAGGTTGATCCCTATGTCCAATAAGGTGTTGATCACGAACGATCAGAATGTTGTAAAGATCCCCTCAGGGCTGCGTATCCTCATCCGCCGCAGCTGCAATGCTGTGCTGGACTTTGAAAAATTCGACGGTCCCGCGGAGATCAGCGTTACCTTTGTGGATAACAACCGCATCCACGAGCTGAACAATGAGTATCGCCACAAGGACTCTGCCACCGATGTGCTGAGCTTCCCCCTTGGCGAAAACGGCGAGTATGACATCGACGAGGACAACGGCTGCAAGCTGCTGGGCGACATCGTCATCTCGATGGAGCGCGCCATGGAGCAGGCTGAGCTGTACGGCCACAGCCTGCAGCGCGAGGTTGCATACCTGACTGTTCACTCGATGCTGCATCTGCTGGGCTACGACCACGAGGCCGGCGGCCTGGAGGCTGTGCGTATGCGCGAGAAAGAGGAAGCTGTGCTGATTCAGCTGGGCCTGCCGCGCACCGTTTCCTACACCAGCGATGAGATCTGATTTAGCGCGCTTTGCGCGCGGCTTTGTCTACGCATGGAACGGCATCCGCGCTGCAGTAAAAGAGGAACGGAACTTCCGTTTTCACCTCTGTGCTGCCTTTTACGCGTTTGTGGCGGCCTACTGGGCCGGGCTGAGTGCCGTAGAAACGGCGCTGATTGCGCTTTGCGTAGCGGCTGTTATGGCGCTGGAGCTAATGAACTCTGCCGTGGAGCGCGCCGTGGACAAGCCCGACACCACCCATTGGTGGACCGCCGGGGCCGCCAAGGATATGGCGGCCGGAGCAGTACTGGTGATAGCTATCGGCACGGTCATTGTGGCCGTCTGCCTGTTTGGGCCGCGATTGGGCGTGCTGTGGGCTGCATTTACCGCGCGTTGGACCCGCCCGGTGGGCATTTTGCTCTCGCTGCTGATTTTTAGTAAATTTATCTTCCAATCTTCCAATTCAACACAGAAAGGCGAACAACCGAATGGCAAAACCGATTCCTGAAATGCCCAGCAGTGTCTTTGTGGCGCTGGTGGGGCGGCCCAACGTGGGCAAATCCAGCCTGACCAACTACCTTGTGGGTGAAAAAGTCGCTATTGTGACCCAGAAGCCGCAGACGACCCGCAGCCGCATCACCGGCGTTATCACCAAAGGCCCGGTACAGTACGTGCTGATGGATACCCCCGGCATCCACGCCGCCCGCAACAAGCTGGACGCCCGTATGACCCAGACCGCCGCCGCCAGCCTGAAAGACGTAGACGTGACTATGATGCTGTTTGAGCCGGCCGGGGAACTGACCGACTCGGAGCTGACGATGATCAAGGCGCTGCAAAAGGGAGGCCCAGCGATTGCTGTCATCAACAAGGTGGACCTGCTGGACAACTTTGCCGCGCTGGAAGCCCGCAAAAAGCAGGTAGAAGAATTCGGCTGTTTTGACCATATCGTCACCATCTCTGCCAAGGACGGCACAGGCTGCGACGATCTGTTTGCCCTGCTGAAGCCCTATGGCAACGAGGGCCCGCACTATTTTGACGATGACGCCTTCACCGATATGCCGGAGAAGGAGTTGGTGGCTGAGCTGGTGCGTGAAAAGGCGCTGCTGTTCATGCGGGAGGAGATTCCCCACGGCATCGCAGTGGTGGTCGAGCGCTTTAAAGAGCGCCCCGACAAGGATCTCATTGACATCGATGTGGACATCTACTGCGAGCGCAAGAGCCATAAGGGTATGATTATCGGCAAGGGCGGCCAGATGCTGAAAAAGATTGCCTCGGCAGCCCGCATGGATATTGAAGAACTGCTGGGTGTCAAGGTCAACCTGCAGTGCTGGGTCAAGGTGCGCGAGGATTGGCGCGATAACGAGCAGCTGCTCAATTCGTTGGGATTCGCCAAACCCTGACCGCCGCCTGACACCCCGGTCAGACAACTTTTCCGCCACCTCTCATGCTATACTCAAAAGCAGGAAGGGAGGCGGCCGCTATGAAAGACCCCGCCGCGGATTGGGCACGGTTCGTGCAATCCGGCAGTATTTTTGATTATCTCAACTATAAAGCTGGGCAGCTGACGCAGGAGGACGCTTATGCCAATTGCAACAACGGGGCTGATCCTGCGCCAGGTCAAGGTGGGGGAGGCGGACCGCATCCTGACGATCCTGACGCCTGATTTGGGCGTCATCTCCGCCTCTGCCAAAGGCAGCATGCGGCTGAAGAATAAGCTGTTCAGCGCCACAGGGCTGTTCTGTTACTCAGAGTTCAGCCTGACCAGCGGCCGCAGCCATTATTTCATCGATACCGCGCAGATCAAAAACGTGTTTCATGGAATTTCCGCCACGGTGGAAGGCATGGGGCTGGCCTCTTATATGGCCGAGATTGCAGCCGAGCTTTCGCCTGCGCCGCCGGAATCGGAAGCACAGCTGCGGCTGCTGCTCAACTGCCTGTATATGCTCAGCGAGCAAAAGCGCCCAGTGCGGATGCTGAAAGTGATCTATGAGCTGCGCTCCATGACGCTGGCCGGGTACATGCCCGATGTGCTGGCCTGTTCCGGTTGCGGCAAATACGATGGGGGAGAGTTTTATTTGGATCCTATCGCTGGCAATCTGCTGTGTGCAGCGTGTGCTGACAAGGCGCGGCATCTGCCCAATCTGGACGAAGGCGCGCTGTATGCGCTGCGCCATATCTGTCTGGCCGAGGATAAAAAGCTGTTCTCGTTTACGCTTTCCGATAGCAGCTTAAAAGACCTGTCCCGCGTGAGCGAGCAGTATGTGCTGGCCCACCTGGAACACAAAATGAAAAGCCTTGATTTTTTGAAAACTGTACTCGAATAAGGAGAAACATTATCCCACATGGATACCGCATATAAAAAAACACTGGAACTGGACAAGGTCCTAGCCCGCGCCGTGCAGCTTTGCGCCTGTCGGGAGACCAAGGAAATGATGCAGGATCTGCAGCCCTGTGAGACCCCTGAGGACGAACGCTACGCTCTGGAGCAGACCAACGCCATCAACAGCCTGCTGATCAAAAACGGCAGCCCGCGCTTCGGATCTGTCTCCGAGGTGCGGCGCGTGGTCGCCCATGCCCAAAAGGGCGGCATCCTCTCGATGGGGGAATTGCTGGAAATTGCCGCCACGCTGCGCAATTTTGCAGGCTTGAGCCAGTGGTACGGTCTGAGTGAGCATGACATGATGCCCACCGATGACCTGTTCTATTCTCTGGCGCCGCAGCCAGTGCTGGAGCGCCAGATTTCCGACAGCATCATCTCGCCGGAAGAAATGGCCGACACCGCCAGCACCACGCTGGCCGACCTGCGCCGCAAGATCCGCCAGACCGAGGATTCCATCCGCACCAAACTGGATGCCATCATCAAAAACTCCACCACCAATAAATTTTTGCAGGACGCTGTGGTTTCGCTGCGTAACGGTCGTTATGTCGTGCCTGTACGTGCTGAGTATCGCGGCGAGGTCGGCGGCGTCATCCACGACGTTTCCTCCTCCGGCGCTACCGTCTTTGTAGAGCCTACCGCTGTGGTCGAGGCCAACGCCCGCATCATGCAGCTGCGTGCGCAAGAACAGGAGGAGATCACTCGCATCCTGTCCGCTTTCTCGGCGCAGGTGGGTTCGCTGGAGCCGCAGTTCAGCTACAGCTATGATGCCATGCTGAAGATCGATCTGCTGCTGGCCAAGGCCCGTCTGGCCATTGAGCAGGGGGCCTTCATGCCCGCTGTCAGCGATACCATCCACTTTAAGCTGAATAAGGCCCGCCACCCGCTTATCGACAAGAAAAAGGTCGTGCCGGTGGATATTGCCCTGGGCGACGAATACGACACGCTGGTCATCACCGGCCCCAACACCGGCGGCAAAACCGTCTCACTGAAAACGGCAGGTCTGCTCAACGCCATGGCGCAGTACGGCTTCCTGATTCCAGCACACGAGAGCAGCGTTGTCTGCAACTTTAGGGAATACCTGGTAGACATCGGCGACGAGCAGAGCATCGAACAGAGCCTATCCACCTTCTCCGGCCATATGAAGCGCATCAGCGGCATTTTGGAGCTGGCCGGGCACGGCACGCTGACCCTGCTGGATGAACTGGGGGCCGGTACTGACCCCGCCGAGGGCGCTGCACTGGCTGTCAGTATCCTGGAGCAGCTGCGCCGCCAGGGCAGCCTGCTGATGGCTACCACCCACTACGCCGAAATGAAAGTTTACGCGCTGGAAACGCCCGGTGTCGTCAACGCCAGCTGTGAATTCAACGTAGAAACGCTGATGCCTACGTATAAGCTGAGCGTCGGCGTGCCCGGTAAGTCCAACGCATTCCTTATCAGCTCCAAGCTGGGCATCCCGCAGAACATCATCGATGCGGCCCGCAGCCATATGTCTAACGACGATAAGCGCCTGGACAGCGTGCTGGCCCAGCTGGATGATTTAAAGCTGCAGTTGAAGGTTGCTCAGGGTGACGCCGAAAAGGCCCGCTATGAGGCTGAGCATGCCCTGGAAAGCGCCGAGAAGAAGCGTGACGAGCTGATCAAGAAGGGCGAGCAGGAACTGGAAGATGCCCGCCGCCGCGCCCACGATCTGATGCAGAACGTCCAGAACGAGGCCTACGCCCTGACGGATGAGCTGCGCCGCATCCAGAAAGACGAAAAGACCAACGCTGCCCAGCGTGCTGTCCGCGCCCGCGAGATTGCCCGCAAGGACACTGAAACACTGCTGAAAAAGACCGATTCCAAGCCTAAGCCCGCCCGTGAGTTCGTGCCCCTGAAAGAGGTGCAGATTGGGCAGGAAGTACTGATTGCCGAGCTGAACCAGCTGGCTACCGTTACCGCCCGGCCTGACCGCAACGGCATGGTGGAAGTACGTGCCGGCATCATGAAAACGAAGGTGCCTCTCTCCGGTCTGTGCGTTCCGGACAAAATGGACAAGCGCCCGGCCCGCGAGCCGCGCCGTTCCAGCACCCGCGTGCAGCTGGATAAATCCCGCAAGGCCAGCATGGAGATCAACCTGCTGGGCTACACCGTGGATGAAGCTTTGGCCGAGGTAGATAAGTTCCTGGACAGCGGCATGCTGCGCAGCCAGCAGACATTGTACATCATCCACGGCAACGGCACTGGTGCACTGCGCACTGCCATCCAAAAGCACCTGCGCACCCACAAGGCAGTCAAAAGTTTCCGCCCCGGCCGCTATGGCGAGGGTGAAAACGGCGTGACCGTGGTAGAATTGAAATAATACTAGACACTTTATAGGACAAACGCATGTTTTTGCCCATGGCGCTGCAGTGCGCTGGCATGGTACACTTTTAAATATAGAAAATGTGCCCTGCACAGAAAAACGAAAGCGAGTGAACCGCTTTGAGCTTGGATTATAATGCAACCCGCAGCTTTACCATGACACTGGCCCACCGTGCGGTGGGGGACATCCGCCGCGGCGGATTCCGACAGCTGCGCAACTACGTAGATATGTGTTCTTCGCTGGCCAAACGGCCGCAGCAGAAGGACTTTTTTGCCTACGCCCAAAAAGCCCTGCAGCGTACCGACAGCTGCTACTACAGCCTGGTGCATAACCTGCTGGACACTGTGGACGAGGATCGGCTTTGCACGGTCGGCGTCAACATGGGCTTTGGCGGGCTGATCTACGGTGCCAGCGAGATGAAGAAGCAGGCCGATGTGGATGGAAAGCCCTTCTCCTGGATCACGGCCGCCCATTGCGGCGACCCGGCCCTCCCGGCGCTGGTAGCAGCCGCCGAGAAAAAGGGCAGCTTTGTCTGGGTGCTGGATGCCACTGAGGGCGACCCTTCCGAGGCTGCCAGCCTGGCAAAGGCGTTCCCCAAGTGTGCGTTCGGCGTGCTGGCCGCGCCAGAAGCCCTGACACCGGATCGCGTTGCCCAGCTGGCGGAATGTCTCAATGTAGTGGTGCTGCCGCTGCTGCAAAGCCCGGAGCTGACCCCCGATGTCTGCCATGCGGCCCGAGCTCTGAAAGCCAAGCAGATGCTGTATATGCTGACGGTCCTGGTGGATGACACCTGCGCCGAGGAAGCTTTGCAGGACGATTGGATGGAGAGCGTAGCCCAGGAGGCCCGCCTTTGCATGTATGCCCGCCGCCCCGGTATTTCGCCGGAGAAGAGCGAGGTTCTGCGCCGCGGCATCGTGGCCGGCCGCCTTGAGACCGGCAAGCCGGTGCTGCTGCTGGATTGGGACGCTGACATTACCTACCTCAACCACCGCATTTCTGATAACGCCGTGTGGGGCAGTGCCCTGCAGGAGGGGCAGACCTTCCCGCTGCAGCTGCACACAGGAGAGTAACCCCGCAGCCGCAAGATACGTATAACAAAAGCCGGTTCCTTATCGCCTCGATGCGACAAACAAGGAATCGGCTTTTTGTTATGCTTGTAAGGGCTGCCGCCAAGTCATCCAAATCACTGGGGCAGTTTGCCTGGCTCATGCGTTTCGCCCAGCTCACCGCACAGGATCAACTCCAGCTCATCGACAGAGAGCAGCGGCACTGTCTGGGATGGACGGGTCGTGTTGGTCTTCATGCCGCCCAGCACCCACGGCTGCAAAATGCCCATCAGGGCACCGGCAAAAAAACGGCCCACCAACAGGTTTTCATCGGCACCAATGCCAGGGCGCAGCTCTTTGGCGCGCTGCATAAAGATGGAGGAAAGGTAATCAAATATGTACTGCTGCAAGCTGTTCTGCCCGGTATAGGCCAGTGCGTTGCAGTAAAACACTTTATTTTCCAACAGGTAATCTTCCACGGCTTCCAGCAGGGCATTCCAGCTGGCATAGGCCGAGCGTTCCACCAAAAACTGGGTCACGCCGCTTTGGAAGTACCAGTTCACCAAATCGTACTTATCCTCAAAATGATAGTAAAAGGTATTGCGCCCGACCCCGGCGTGGTCCACAATATCGTTGACTGAGATCTTTTCCAACGGGGTGGTCGTCATCAAATCCATCAGGCTCTGGGCCAGCAGGCGCTTTGTCTGATTTGAACGCGGCATGGCAAATACTCCTTACAGCGAAATAGAATCGTACAACGTAATTATAGCATAATGTGCCTGCAATTTGCAAATTTTTGGGGGGCTTATATGGATTATTTTCCCGAAATTTAGCGCTAAATTCGTTAGGACATTTTTTCAAATTTGTTCAGTTTCGCGCTTTTTTGCGCATGTCCGCCGCTTTCAATTGCACAAAAAACGGCATTTGCCCATGTACAATAGCACGAAAAAAGGCATAAAATGGTTGCACAATCAAGAGTTAAAAGGAGCAGACTATTATGGCAATGAATAAAGTGGTCCATGCGGCACAGCGTGCAGCGTTCAGCGCTGCCATCGACGCTACCATCAACGCTGTCCGTGGCAAGGGCCCTGAAAATATGGCCGAGCAGGCTGTTAAGCTGGTCAACCTGGCACAGCCCTTGCTGGCAAAACGTTATCCCGACGCCAACTGGGATGCCGTCCGTGCTTTCGTATCCGACCCCAACAGCAAGTGGATGCAGTATGCCTACCGCGCCATTAATGAGATCGACCCCCACATCCTGAAAATGAACACCCTGAACCTGGTGTACGAGGGTATGTTCGCTGGTTATAACTACGTCATGGAACTGCGCGAAAAGTACGATTGCAACATGCCGTGGATCCTGCTGTTTGACCCCACCTCCGCCTGCAACCTGCACTGCAAAGGCTGCTGGGCTGCCGAGTACGGCAACCGCCTGAACCTGAGCTTTGAGGACATGGACCGTATCGTCACTGAGGGCGAGGAACTGGGCATCCACTGGTACATGTGCACCGGCGGCGAGCCCACCTGCCGCAAGGAGGATCTGTTCAAGCTGGCTGAGAAGCACCAGAGCTCGGTCTTCCACCTGTTCACCAATGGCACCCTGATTGACCAGGCCTTCTGCGACCGCGTCAAGCAGCTGGGCAACATGGCCTTCTTCATCTCCATTGAGGGCATCGGTGATGCTACCGATGATCGCCGTGGTGCCGGTGTTTACGACCGCGTCATGCATGCCATGGATCTGATGAAGGAGAATGGCCTGCTGTTCGGTACTTCCATCTGCTACACCAGCGCCAACTACAAGGCTGTTACCAGTGATGAATTCATGGATATGCTGATCAGCCACGGTGTGCGCTTCAACTGGTACTTCCACTACATGCCCATCGGTGACGGTGCCAACGTCAACCTGATGCTGAACGCCGAGCAGCGTGAATATATGATCCACCGTGTACGCGAGATCCGCGGCTACACCGGCGGCAAGCCCATCTTCTGCATCGACTTCCAGAACGATGGCGAGTACATCGACGGCTGCATTGCCGGCGGCCGCCAGTACGCCCACATCAACCCGGCCGGCGATGTGGAGCCCTGCGTCTTTATCCACTACTCCAACGCCAACATCCACGACAAGAGCCTGCTGGAGTGCCTGCAGCAGCCCCTGTTCAAGGAATATCACAAGGGCCAGCCTTTCAACCACAACCATCTGCGTCCCTGCCCGATGCTGGAAAACCCCGAGCTGCTGGGCGAGATGGTCAAACGAAGCGGCGCCCATAGCACCGATATGCAGCAGCCGGAATCCACCAGCGATGTCTTCCGCCGCTGCAAGCCCTACGCCGACCAGTGGACCCCGTCTGCTGACCGCATCTGGGCTGAGGAACATCCCGATTGTGCCAGCTGTGCATCCTGCTCCGCCTGTGCTTCCAAGTAAAACTGCATAAGCTGCTTTTCAGCGGCCTGCTGTATTTCGGTACAGCAGGTCGCTTTTTTGTGTGTTTCATGGTCTGCGCATTTTCACCACCCACGGCGCATATACTGGAAAACGCCGCAGGAGGAGGGATGCACCATAAAGACCGTCATCTATCTGGATGTGCTGCTCCTTGTCAATTTTCTGGTGGCCTACTTACTGCTGCAAGCTGCCGGGGTGCTGACCGGCCAGCGGGCTGCCTTTGCCCGGATGCTGACGGGCAGCGTCTGCGCGGCGGTTTCGGCCTTGATTCTGTTTGCACCGGAACTTTCGTACCCTGTGCAAATTATGTATAAGCTGGCTACAGCCCTTGCCATTGCCGCCTTGACCTTCGGCTGGCGGGATAAGCTGCGACTGCTGGCGGCGGCCTGCTGGTATGCTGCGCTGAATATTTTGCTGGCGGGGTTGGTGGTTTTGATTATTTTCCAAACGGGCACCACACTGCTGCAGACGGGTAACCTCGCGGTCTATCTGCGGGTATCGCCGCTGCTGCTATTGGGGCTTTCCGGGCTGTGCTGCGGGGCTGTTGAAGTGGGGCTGCGCTTTTTCCGCCGCCGACCCGCTAAACAGGAGACCGTCGGACTGGAGTTTGAACTTTGCGGTACCTGCATTCACCTGCGGGCTATGCTGGATACCGGCTGCCACCTGACCGACCCCATCACCTGTATGCCGGTGCTGGTGGTCAGCCTCACCGATGCAGGCTCCCGTCTGCCGCCAGAGGTTCGGCAGTTTTTAGCCGGCTGGTTTGCCGGGGGTGATAAGACCGACCCGCCCGCCGGGGCGCAGCTTCGGCTGATTCCTTGCAGCACCGCCGCCCAGCGCAGCCTGCTGCCCGGCTTTGCGGTGCACAACATCGGGCTTATCACCAAGACCGGCGTGCTGCAGCTGGGGCGTACTGCCATTGCATTTGCGCCGGAATCTTTCGGTGATCCCCAATATGAGGCTTTGTATGGCAGCGATTTTTTATAAAATCTACTACGAAGGGCGGTACGAACCATGAAACTCAGCCAGACACTTTACGCATTGCTTTTACACTTAGTCCCTGTGCGGGAGCTGCATTACATCAACGGGGCCGACACTTTGCCGGCGCCGCTAGACCCTCAGCAGGAGCGGCAGGCGTTGGAGGCTTTAAGCCGCGGCAGCACCGAGGCCCGTGACCTGCTCATCACCCACAACTTGCGGCTGGTCGTGTACATTGCCAAAAAGTTTGAGACACCGTCTGCGGGCATCGAGGACATGATCTCCATCGGCACCATCGGGCTTATCAAGGCCGTGAATACCTTTGAACCCACCAAAAACATCAAGCTGGCGACCTACGCCAGCCGATGCATCGAGAACGAAATTTTAATGTACCTGCGCAAAAGTTCCAACCGCCGCCAGGATGCCAGCATCGACGAGCCGCTGAACACCGACAACGACGGCAACGAACTTTTGCTGATGGATGTGCTTACCAGCGACCAGCCCCAAGTGGGCGAGGAACTGGAGCGCAGCGCCGAGCATGCCGCCCTGCACCGGGCGGTGGCCCGGCTGACACCCCGGGAACGGCGCATTATGGAGCTGCGCTTTGGCTTGAACCGTGAGACTGAGCACACCCAAAAAGAGGTAGCCGACCAGCTGGGCATCTCCCAAAGTTACATTTCCCGGCTGGAAAAGCGCATCATCCGCCGCCTGCGGCGAGAACTGGAAGCCGTCAGCTAAAGCCGTCACGTTTCCTCGGCCCGCGTGTTGGTGATGAACGGCACTGCCAGCCCGCTGACCATGTTCATCTCCGGCTTTTGCGAATAAAGAATATAGTCGAATCCATCCCGCGTCCAGCTGATCGAAGTATAACGCCCGACGTTCTGCTTCTGCGTCACCGTCAGACCGTCGATCTCATATTCCTCGGTTCGTTCGTAGCCGTTGACGGTCAGGTTGGTCGGCTCCCGCATGGTTCCGCTTCGGGCGACCCGCAGGCTCATGGCGCGGCCCGGCACAATGACAAAGTCCACCTCGGCCACCGCACTTTCGATCAGCCAGCAGCGCTGGGGGATGATGATTTCATTGTCCGGGTAAGCCGCCAGCCGGAAACCTGCCACCTCATTATAATTGGGCTGCAAATATTCGGTGCGCGTCTCACGGGTATCGGTGCGCGGCGTTTTCCACCGCAGCACCAGCAGCAATACCAGCACCACTGTTTCCGCCGCCAACAAAATCAGCGTTAACACAAACCATAAAAGATCCACCATACCAAGCCCTCCCTTTAATCCCATGCTATGCCCCGGGAAAAGGACATGTGCAGATTTTTCCAGTTTGTTTGCGTGTGTACTTTGCCGCCCATACTGCTTTGTAAGCAACAGCAGGAAGGGGAATCGACCATGGCGGCACGGAAAGTGGAACTTTGCGGGATGGATACCTCACAGCTTCCGGTTTTGAGCGAAGCGGAAAAAAGCCGTCTGATCGAAGCGGCCCATAATGGCGACCAGGACGCCCGGCAGCAGATGATCCAGGGTAACCTGCGTCTGGTGCTTAGTGTGGTGCAGAAATTTGCAAGCCGGGGCGAGAACCTGGATGATCTGTTTCAGGTGGGGTGCATCGGGCTTATCAAGGCCATCGACAACTTTGACCCCAGCCAGAAGGTACGGTTTTCCACCTACGGCGTGCCGATGATCTGCGGCGAGGTCAAGCGCTATCTGCGGGACAATAACGCCGTGCGGGTCAGCCGCTCCATCCGTGACCTGGCCTACCACTCGATGCAGGCGCGGGAAGAACTGCAGAAGCGGGATGGCCGCGAACCGAAAATATCGGAGATTGCCGTCCAGGTCGGGGCCTCGCCGGAGAATGTCGCCATGGCGCTGGAATCCGCCGTGGCACCCACCAGCTTGTACGAGCCGGTCTTTTCCGACGGCGAGGACAGCTTTTCGGTCATGGACCAGCTGCGGGATAAAACCAGCGAGGAAAGCTGGATCAGCGATATGATGTTCCGGGATACGGTGCGGGCATTGTCCCCGCGGGAGCGTCGCATCATCGCACTGCGCTACCTGGGCGGCAAAACGCAAACCGAGGTGGCTAAGGAAATCGGCATCAGCCAGGCCCAGGTGAGTCGGTTGGAAAAAGGGGCGCTGTGCCAGATACGGGAACAGATTTCCAACTGTTAAGTATAGCAAAACGCCCGCGTTCCGGGTAAAAACAGAACGCGGGCGTTTTGTTGTGTTAGGCTGTAAATCAGACCTCGAAAGCCTTGTGCAGGGCTTCCAGGGCGGCATCCTCGTCCTGCTGGCGGATCAGCAGCGAGATGTCCAGGTCGCTGGTCGTGATCAGCACGATCTCGATGTTGGCACCGGCCAAGGCAGCCAGTGCGCGGGCAGCCACGCCGCAGCTGGTGACCATCTCCTCACCAAACAGGTTGATCTTGCTGTAGCCGCCGGAAACCAGCGGGGGATTGGCCTTGGCTGCTGCGGGCAGGGCTTTCATCACGGCGGCAAAGTTATCATAGCTGGTAGTAAAGCTGAAATCTACCGCCGTGCCGCGGGGCGCACTCTGGCAGATCATATCCACCACGATACCGGCCTTGGCAAACACGTCCAGGTGTTTCGCCAGGCTTTGCGCGCTGTACTGCGCACCGGGGAAAGTCGTGAGCATGATATTCTGCTCACTGCTGATCTTGCTGACACCGTACATAAACCGTCATCCTTTCATCAATCTAATGTAACAAATTGCTCGTCGATAGAGCCATACAATACGCTTTCGATGTATTCACGGGTGAGCGTGAAGTTTCCATGCGCCGCGCCCAGTTCATCGGTATAGGCAGAGTAGGGATACTCGCGGATGTTTTTCCATCCGTCTTCGTACTGGCTTATCACGCAGTGCAGTTTCGGGTCCTGCATCTCCACGGCGCTGCTGCCGTCCGCCTGGGTGGTCTTCTGGAAGGTGATGTCCAGTACCGCGCCGATCATATTGTCCGGGCTGGACTGTGCATTCAGGAAATTGCCCAGGCTGTAAGCCACAAAACTGGTATGACCTTCTGCGCCGGTCAGCCATTCGGCTGTCTGGGTCACATGGGGATGGGTACCGATGATAAGATCCACGTCATGGTCAGCCAGCCATTGAGCCATCTGCCGCTGGGAGTCTGCCACATCATGGCTGCCCTCTACACCCCAATGACAGCTGACCACCAGCACATCGCAATTGGGGCGCATGGCGGCGATCTGCTGTTCAATGACATCCAGGTCGCTCAAATACACAACGCCATAGGTCGCACCGCTGGGCGTCGGCAGGCCGTTGGTATGTTCGGTGTAGGAAAGGTAGCCGAAGGTGATGCCATTCACCGTCTGGTACACGTAGTCGTCATAGGTTTCCAGGTTGTAGAATCCCATCGAAACCACGTCATCGGGCATCGCGGCCCAATGCTCGCGGGAGGCATCGATGCCCGCTGCACCTTTATCGTAGCTGTGGTTGTTGGACAAGCTGAACACCCGGAAGCCAATGTCATACAGTGTATCTGTAATATCTCCCGGCGTTGAGAACATCGGGTAGCCGCTGGGATCAAAGGCATCATTGACCAGCGTTTCCTGGTTCAGCCAATTTACGTCAAACTGGGTGTAGAAGTCCCGCATATTTTCATACGCATAGGAAAAATCATAGTAGCCATCGGTGCCGCGATTCTTCGCCTGCAAAAAGATGCCGTCGTGGATCAGGTCGTCGCCGGTGGCAGAAAAACGCACGGTCTCCACGGTGGGCGTCGGCTCCGGGGTGGGTTCCGGTGCCGGGGTCGGCTCTACATAGGCGGCGGCTGCCACCGATTCAGGCTGTTGTGCGGTCTTGCCGGTGCTGATCTCCTGCAGCAGCGCTCCTGTCAGTACGCTGCCAACGCCCAGGGCAATCACCAGGCAGGCTGCAATTTCATTGTTTCTCAAACGCATGGCAGCTTGCCCCGCAAAAGGTCGGTCATCGTGTAGTAGCCAGGCTCTCTGCCTGCCACGTAGAGGGCCGCCTGCACAGCGCCATCGGCAAACACGCCGCGGCTGCCTGCGCTGTGGCTCAGGGTCAGCACTTCCTCGGGGCCGCAGAACAGCACATCGTGCTCACCCACAATGCCGCCGCCACGCACCGAGCTGATACCCAGCTCCTTCGCGCCGCGCTTCTGGCGCACCTGAGAGCGGTCGTAGACATACTCATAGCTGTTGCCAGCTTCGGAGTTGATGGCATCGGCGATCATCAGGGCCGTGCCGCTGGGGGCATCCAGCTTATTGTGATGGTGCTTTTCGACGATCTCAATGTCAAACTCGCCGCTCAGCACGCGGGTAGCCTGGCGGGCCAGCTCGATCAGCACATTGACGCCCAGCGACATGTTGGCGCTGCGGAAGATGGGCGTTTTGGCGCTGGCATCCTCCAGCACGGTCTCGTCCTCGGCGGAAAGGCCGGTGGAGCAGATCACGCAGGGCACACCATGGACGGCACCATACTGTACCGCCGCCACCGCACCGGCGGGGGAAGAAAAGTCGATGATGGCATCGACCTTGGGCAGGCCCTCAAACCCGGCATAAACGGGGATATCGCCGACCTTACCAGCCTCACGGTCCACACCGGCCACCACGCGGCAATCCTGGCGGGCTGCAATTTTTTCGATCAGCGCATGGCCCATACGGCCGTAGATTCCCTGTATCACAATATCCGTCATTTTCTGTTTCCTTTCAAAAAAGGCCCGCAGCAGGTTGCCACGGGCCGGTCAGCATGATTTACAGCAGGCCGAAATCCCGCATGGCAGTCTCCAGCTGATCCTGCACCGCAGCAGAAGGCTCGACCAAAGGCAGGCGGCAAGCACCGGCCTGCCAGCCCAGGCGGTTCATCGCCCACTTTACGGGGATAGGGTTAACGTCGGCAAACAGGGCCTTGCACAAGGGCAGGGCTTTCAGTTGCATCTGCAGGCTTTCCTGCGTTTCACCGGCGAACCACTTGGCGCAGATGTCGTGAGTATACTGGGGTGCCACGTTGGACAGCACACTGATGACGCCCTTGCCGCCCAAAGCCAGCAGCGGGACGATCTGGTCGTCGTTGCCGGAGTAGATGTTCAGCTCCGTACCGCAGGTGGCAGCGATCTCAGCTACCTGGCTGATGTTGCCGCTGGCCTCCTTGACAGCGTTAATGTTGGGCAACTTGGCAAGCTGGGCCAGGCTGGCCGGTGTCAGGTTGCAGCCGGTACGGCTGGGCACATTGTACAGGATGCAGGGCAGATTCACAGCGTTGGCAATGGCCGTGTAATGGGCCACCAGGCCCGCCTGGCTGGTCTTGTTGTAGTACGGGGTGACCAGCAGCAGGGCATCGGCACCGTCGGCCTGGGCCTGCTGGGACAGCCAGATGGCATACTTGGTATCGTTGGAACCCGTGCCCGCAATCACCGGCACGCGGCCTGCGGCCTGCTTGACCGCATAGCGGATGCAGGCGGTATGCTCCTCATCGGACAGCGTCGGGGACTCGCCGGTGGTACCGCAGATGACGATGGCATCGGTGCCATGGGCGATCTGGTCATCAATGATGCGGCCCAGTTCTTCAAAGTTTACGCTGCCATCGGCGTTCATCGGGGTGATAATGGCAACCGCAGCGCCGGTAAAAACAGGCTTCTTCATAGGGAATACTCCTTCTTTTAAAGTGGCGCAGGTTCCTGCGTCGGGCAGGGCAGCGGATCAGTCAAAATAGCCCTTGGCAGCCAGCAGTTCCGCCAGCAGCACAGCACCGCCAGCAGCGCCGCGCAGGGTGTTGTGGGACAGGCAGACGAACTTGTAATCGTACTGGTTATCCTCGCGCAGGCGGCCGATGCTGACAGCCATGCCGTTTTCCAGCATGCGATCCAGCTTGGGCTGCGGGCGGTCGTTTTCCTCAAAATAATGCAGGAATTGCTTCGGGGCACTGGGCAGATTCAGGTCCTGGGCAGGGCCATGGAATTCCTTCCAGGCTTTCAGGATCTCATCCTTGCTGGGCTTGTTGGCAAAGCGCACGAACACGGCACCCATGTGGCCATCAGAAACCGGCACGCGCAGGCACTGGGCGGTAAAGCGCGGAGCATCGGCGGAGACGATCTTGTCACCTTCGATGTAGCCCCACAGCTTCAGGGGTTCCTGCTCGCTCTTTTCTTCCTCACCGCCGATGTAGGGGATGACGTTATCCAGAATGTCGGGGAAGGTTTCAAAGGTCTTGCCAGCACCGGAGATGGCCTGGTAGGTGCAGACCAGCACGTCAGTGATACCGTAGCCGCGCAGGGGATGCAGGGCGGGCACATAGCTCTGCAGGCTGCAGTTGGACTTGACGGCTACGAAGCCGCGCTTGGTACCCAGACGCTTGCGCTGGGCAGGGATGATGTCGATATGATCCGCATTGATCTCGGGCACGACCATGGGCACATCCGGGGTAAAACGATGCGCGCTGTTGTTGGAAACGACCGGGCACTCGGCTTTGGCGTAAGCTTCTTCCAGGGCCTTGATCTCCTCTTTCTTCATGTTGACAGCGCAGAACACGAAATCAACTTTGGAGGCAACTTCCTCCACATTGGCTGCATCCAGCACGACGAGCTTCTTCGCACATTCCGGCATCGGCATCTTCATCAGCCAGCGGTCACCGATTGCATCCTCATACGTTTTGCCGGCGCTGCGCGCACTCGCAGCCACGGCGGCCAGGTGGAACCAGGGGTGGTTTTCCAGCAACGTGATAAAACGCTGGCCGACCATGCCGGTTGCACCGATGACGCCTACATTGTACTGTTTCATCTTTCCTAACCCTTCCTTTCGCAATACCTTTCCCGATTTCTATGCAGCAGCGGCATAAATTGTTCCGATTTTGCACAGATAATAAAAAAACCGGCTTGAAAACCGGCACAAAATGCAATATAATATCATATTGCATATACACACAGCGCAACACACCTTTCAGGGTGTGACAGTCCCGCACCTGTTTGGTTACGAGCCCAGGTCAATGCGTGCCGCGCATTGCCTTCGGCGAAGTACCCTTTCACCCAGTTTATGCCCCTGGCAGGGGACTTCAAACCGGGTTACTGATGCACTTCGCGCCTCTGTGCTGGCTTTATTATAGTATCCCTATCCCTGATTGTCAACGAAAAAAGGAAGAAAACCATGCTGAGAAAAGATTTTTGGTACGACTTACCTAAAGAACTGATTGCGCAGGAGCCTGCCGACCCCCGCGACGCGGCCCGCCTGATGGTGCTGGACCGCCAGAATGACAGCATCGTCCACTCGGTCTTTCATGATCTGCCCCAGTTTCTGGAAAAAGGCGATCTGCTGGTCGTCAACAACTCCAAGGTGCTGCCCGCCCGTCTGATGGGCACCAAGGTTCCTACCGGTGCTGTATGCGAACTACTGCTGCTGCGCCAGGTGAAAGGGGACACCTGGGAGTGCCTGGCCCGCCCCGGCAAGCGGATGCAGACAGGCACTAAGGTGGAGTTCGGCGACGGCAGCCTGACGGCTGTGGTGGATGAGACTTTGCCCGACGGCAACAAATATGTTACCTTTACCTATGACACCGAAACGCTGTATGAGAAGCTGGACGAGTTCGGCAAGATGCCGCTGCCGCCCTACATCACCAAACAGCTGGAGGACCAGAGCCAATACCAGACCGTTTACGCCAAGGAACTGGGCAGCGCCGCCGCCCCCACGGCCGGTTTGCACTTCACTCCGCAGCTGATGGACACCATCCGTGCGATGGGCGTTAACATTGCCGAGGTTACGTTGCATGTCGGCCTGGGCACCTTCCGCCCGGTCAACGAGGAATCCATCGAGGATCACCAGATGCACAGCGAGTGGTACTCTGTCAGCGAGGAGACCGCCCAGCTCATCAACGACACCCGCGCCGCTGGCCACCGCGTTATCGCCGTAGGCACCACCAGCTGCCGCACGCTGGAATCCGTCTGGGCCAAGTACGGCAAGATCGTACCTTGCAGCGGCAACACCAGCATCTTCATCTATCCCGGCATCGAGCTGAAAGCCATCGACGGTCTCATCACCAATTTCCACCTCCCGGAAAGCACCCTGATCATGCTGATTTCCGCGTTCTACGGTTATGACAAGACCATGGCCGCTTATAAGGTCGCTGTAGAGGAAAAGTATCGCTTCTTCAGCTTTGGTGATGCGATGTTCATTAAGTAAGGATTTAACACATTCGGACAAGCTGTTCAAAAAGCCTGCAAAACCGCATAAAATCAACCTCTTTCGGCCCTGAAATCTTCGGATTTTGGGGCTTTTTTCGGCGTTTTATAGTGTCTAAATAGCGTCACTACTACTCACGAAACCCGAAGGAGGTTTAATTTCTATGGAACGCAAAGAAGTAATCGCAAAATTCAGAGAAGAAGTTCGTCCGTTTGTTTTGACATGGGTCATTGATACTGGTGAATTTTATGTTGCGTTTGTATGCACTCGCAGCAGAAGATGCGCATACGAAGCTCAGTATTCCATGTCATATGATGGAAAGATGGGCGCGTTCAAACATTGGAGCCTGAAATTTACGAAAAGGTTGAAAATGGGACTGTCCTTTATGAAAATTACAGCATCGTCGAAGCCCGCAAGGGCTTTCTCTTAAAGGGCTACAATATCTGACATTTCGATGTCACCTGCCCACGCTGGTCAATTTTTCATTTCAGTTTCACAAAACTGCTCATCTGCGCCAGCATAGCGGCAAGATTAGAAAGTTCCTGCACCGCATCAAAGCATATCTTCACATCATCAATATTGGCATCTTCAAAAGGCTTGTGTTGATCGAGAACTGGCACTTTAATCCTAAGCGCTGCCGCTTTTCCTGTTACAAGGGCACTAACGTTTGGCATTCCATGCGCATTGAGCCACTGCACAGCAAGTTCCATTGTTGCAAGGCGTTCAGCCCCTCTTGGAAATGTCAGATCAACAACGCCGTCGGAAACCTTGTGGAAGATGTAAGCATTTCCGAACACCGTTGCATAGTGCGGCCACCAGCCATTTGAACCTTTTTTGTTGCGAAGATCTAGGTTGTATCCGTTCGCCGCCATGTACGCCCTATACTTCTCGAAAAAAGCCATCGCCTTTTCATTTTTCTCCCAAGTGCTGCCTGGTCCTTTTTCAATTGCCTGGTTAAGCTGCGCGCATCTGATTTTGCTCAAAGCGTCTGTTTTCTTTGAAAAGAAATCTATGCACTCCTCATATGTAATAAAGTTGGCGTACTTCTTTGCTTCTGCATTTGCCTTGTAATATGCGTCAGGGCAGATGATGAACACATAAAATTTCTCATATTCGCCCTTGTCTATTGCCTTTTTAGCACGTTCACTATAACGGTCGCACTGTTTCGGCATTGCCGGCGCATTGATTTTATCCTCAATCAATAATCCATGCTTCTTTCCATCGATGGAAAGAATTGCGGTAATATCTGACTCTCCAAGTCCCGATTCTGTTTCCGAAAGCGCAACATTCAACACTTCAATCGAATCACCTTTGATTTCTGCTTTGTTCAAGAATAACTGCAAAAATCCCTTGTCAGTTAAGAGACATTCCAGAAACATAATGTCCATGTCTCGCTCTTGAATGTTTCCGAATTTGCAAGCCCTTTCGTCGCTCAATAGCTTCACGTCCTTTACATAAATTTTAGTTGTATAAAAAGAATAGTTCATATAGGTTTATTGGTTCGTGCCTACATTTCTTTATGGCAATAATATCATAGAAAACATACCATTGCAATTAAAATGATTCTAACACTTTATCCCATGGAAAACAGTTGACGAGCCGACAATTTTCATCTATAATAATATTTTAGGCGGTGCAGGGAATAGCCCCCTGTACCGCCTTTTTAAGATGAATCAATTTTAAAATGGAGATAGAATCTATGCCTTACCGCCTTATCAAACAGGAAGGTGCCGCCCGTCGCGGCGAATTTACTACGGTGCACGGCACCGTGCAGACCCCCGCATTCCAGAACGTTGCCACCGCCGCCGCCATCAAAGGCGGTCTGTCGGCGCTGGATCTGAAAGACATCCGTGCCCAGGTCATGCTGTGCAACACCTACCATCTGCATCTGCGCCCCGGTGACAAGCTGGTGGCCGAGATGGGCGGTCTGCACAAATTCACTAAGTGGGACGGTCCCATCCTGACCGACAGCGGTGGGTTCCAGGTGTTCAGCCTGGCCAAGCTGCGCCAGATCACCGAGGAGGGCGTTACCTTCAGCTCCCACCTGGACGGTCACCGCATTTTTATGGGACCGGAGCAGAGCATGCAGATCCAGGCCAACCTGGGTTCTACCATCGCCATGGCCTTTGACGAGTGCGTGGAGAACCCCGCCACCTACGAGTACGCCAAAAATAGCTGCGCCCGCACGGCCCGCTGGCTGCTGCGCTGCAAGGATGAGATGGCCCGCCTGAAGCATGAGGAAAAGGCTGTCAACCCCGATCAGCTGCTGTTCGGTATCAACCAGGGCTGTACCTTTGCCGACCTGCGTGTAGAACACATGAAGCAAATCGCTGAATACGATCTGGATGGCTATGCTATCGGAGGACTGGCCGTGGGCGAACCTGCCGAGGTCATGTACGACATTATCTCCGCCGTAGAGCCCTTTGCCCCCAAGAACAAGATCCGCTACCTGATGGGTGTCGGCACCCCCGGCAACATCATTGAGGGCGTTTACCGCGGTGTTGACCTGTTCGACTGTGTCATGCCCAGCCGCAATGCCCGCCACGGCCACCTGTTCACCTGGGACGGCATCATTAACATCAAGAACCTGAAGTACGAGCGCGACGAATCTCCCATCGATCCGCATTGCGATTGCCCGGTCTGCCGCAACTTTTCCCGCGCCTACATACGCCATCTGCAGAAGGCCGATGAGATGCTGGGCATGCGCTTGGCTGTTATGCACAACCTGTATTTCTACAACCACCTGATGGAACGCATCCGCGAGGCGCTGGACAACGGCACTTTCCAGCAGTTCCACGACACTTATGTGCATAAACTTGACACCCGCATCTGATATTTTTTCGTAAACGCTTGCGCTGTGCTGCAAAGTTCGATATAATAGAAGAAATCGTTTATTTTAAGGAGTATACCCGCTATGATTCAGTTTTTGAGTGCCACTGGTTCCACCAGCATGACCGAGACCCTGTTTACGCTGTTGCCGATGATCTTGATCATCGTCTTCATGTTCATTTTGATCTATCTGCCGCAGAAGCGCCAGGACAAGAAGGACGCCGCTATGCGCAGCTCCATCGAAATCGGCGATAAGGTTTCTACCATCGGCGGTATCGTCGGCATCGTCTGTGCCATCTCCGAGAAGGACGACACCATCGTTCTGGAGACCGGCAGTGACCGCACCAAGATTCGCTTCCGCCGCACCGCCATTGCCAGCGTGGAGAAGCTGGACATGGGCGGCAAGGACACCACCCCTGCTAAGAAGTAATTTTGCCCAACGGCATACCAAAACGCCCCCTTGCATAGTGTTTACTGTGCAAGGGGGCGTTTTATTATGGCTAAAAGTATTTCTCCCAATCTGCCCAGGCGCTGCAGCCGTCCGCGCGGACAAAATGCGCCGGCCTGGATGCTGGTGCAGGTTTTTGCGGCGGGGGTCGGGCTATGCCTTTTGCTGTTGGCGCTGGCTGCATTTCTCTTGACGCATACGCCGCTGCCGCTGCATTTGGTGCGACCGATGGCCTGCCTGGCAGCATCAGCCGGTGCTGCGGTTTCCGGCTTTTTGCTGGCGGGTAAAATCGGGCGGCAGCGGTTTGTATGCGGGTTAATTTGCGGGGCCTTTTATGCACTTTGCCTGCTGGCAGCGGCGTTTCTTGTACATGGTGTGCCAAGCTGGACACGTAGCGACGTCATGCTGCCGCTGGCTCTGCTGTTAGGCGGCACCTTAGGCGGTGCGCTCTCCGCCATTAAGGAGGGTCACTGATGCGCACGGCACAACCTACGCGACCCGCTGTCCGTGCCCGGATGTTCTGGCCGCGCCAGCCAGCGTCGCGAGTGCCGCAGGCCCCAGCAAACGCGGTGGGCAGGTTGCCTTATGTGCCCTTGGGCTGCGCCTGTCTGTTTTTGCTGGGCTACCTGCCAGGCATTTGGCTGGGGCGAACCGGAGCCTGGGAGTCAGGCAGTCAGCTGGCGGCTTACTACCTGTCTAAAAGCAGCTACAGCACGGTTTTCTCTGTATGGCAGTGGCAGTTTTCCGCTGCCTTTTTGCAGTTGGCTGCGCTGTATCTGTGCAGCTTTTCGGCCTTGGGATGTTTCTTTTTCCCGATTTTATTCTTTTTGCGCGGTGGCTTTCTCGGCTTATGCGCTGCCTGCGTACTGGCTGCAGGGGAGAGCCGGGGCCTTGTCTGCTACTGGCTGCTGAGCAGCCTGTCCAATCTGAGTGTACTGTTTGCAGGGCTGTGGCTATCCGGCTACAGCGCAGCGATAAGCAACGGGTTGTTCCAGTGCGTCTTTTCGGGCGGGGCCGCCCGTGGGCAGCTGGCGGGGGCTTTTCGGCGGCTGACAATACACTTTCTGTTTTGCCTGCTGCTGGCCGGAACGGTCAGTCTGGTCAACGGCTGGCTGTCAGTCTTCCTCGCCGGAGTCCTGCTGTGAGGGCTTGCTTTCCGCGATATAACCTTGATCCGCAAGAGGAGAGGCTTTCACCGCGGCGCGCAGGCGCTCCTGGTTGATGTGGGTGTAGATCTGCGTGGTGGAAACACTCTCGTGGCCCAAAATTTCTTTCAGCGCCAACATATCCACACCGCCCTGATACATCAGCGTTGCCGCCGTGTGGCGCAGCTTGTGGGGCGAAAAACCTCGTCCGCTTAAGCCTGCGCTTTGCAGGCAACGCGCCACGATCTGTTCCACGCGGCGTGCCGTCAGCCGCTTGCCGGTGCGCTTGGAGACGAATAAGGCCCGTTCATCTGCCGGCAGGTTCGGCAGCGCTGCACGGGCCTTTTTATAATGGTCCAGCGCTTCCAGGCAGGCGTCGTTCAGGTAGACAAGCCGCTCTTTGTTGCCTTTGCCGGTGATGCGGATGGTATCCTGCTTGAAATCGCCCATGTTGATGGTCACCAGTTCTGTCAGCCGCATGCCGCAGTTTAAAAACAGGGTAATCATGCAGAAGTCACGCTCATAGAAGTCACTTTGTATATTTTTTAACAAGTCTATGCTTTCCGCGGCAGTCAGGTACTTAGGCAGGGCCTTTTTTGGTGAGCCGAGACTGATTCCCTCGGTGGGATTTTCCTGCAGTTTATTCACCTGGGTCACCAGATAGGAGAAAAAGCCTTTTAGGGCGCTCAGCTTGCGGGCACGGGCTTTGCCGCCGTTGGCGTCCGTGCTGCGCACGTAGTCCAAATAGGAAAAGATGTCCCGCTTGGTGATCTTTTTTATATCCTCGGTTGAGATGTTCTTTAAGTTTATTTCTTCCAGCGGCGTATCCCGCGGCACACGCGACCATTGCATCGCCATCATAAAACGGAAGAAGCCGCGCAAATCGAGATAGTATGCGTTGATGGTGCGCGGTGACCGCATCTTTACAAAGTCCAAATAATGCAGGTATTCCACCACATCATTGGGTATATCCAAATACGGCGCATGGCGGTCCGGGTGGACCACATCGATATAACTGCTCATTTTCCCTGGTTGCCCCTCCCTTTATTTCGCTAAATTTTGATTTAGCGAAATAGCATGTTATGTCTTTATTATAACTTTCTGCTTCCCCTGTGTCAAGCGCGGGGCTTTTTTTGCCTGCTGTCAGGTGGTGCCGGGTGCAAGCTCTGCCGCTGATTTCGGATGTGATTGTAATGTGGTGTTTCCTACAAACAAAAACTGCACAGCAGTTATATGAACCGCTGTGCAGAAATTGTTTGAGAAAACGACTGGACCGTAAGCCGGGTTCTGTATCAAACGACGATCTATCTTGGCCTTACGTTGCCGTAAGGCTCACGCCATCACCGGGACGCGCGAGGCTCCGCATAATGTCCCATACGGATGTTGCTTCAAGCAGGGTTTACATAGCCGCAAAGTCGCCAGTGCGCTGGTGAGCTCTTACCTCGCCTTTCCATCCTTACCGTGCAAAGCACGGCGGTTTCTTTCTGTTGCACTATCCCTGGGGTCGCCCCCGGCTGCCGTTAGCAGTTGCTATGCCTCTGTGAAGCCCGGACTTTCCTCAGGCAGTTCTTGCGAACTGTCCCGCCGCCGTATGTTCCACTCGTTTCTGAGATATTATAGCATATTGCACAGCAATTGGCAAGATTTTTTATAATATCAGCTGTAAAAGCAGCAATAAAACCACCCCGGGCACGCCCAGCACAGCCGCCACAAAGGCCGTATAGCGGTTCAACGGCAGTGCAATGCCGCTGACAGGTTCCAGCAGCGCCATCACAGCCAGCACCCCCAGCCCGCAGACGGCCCCGGCCAGCACAGCCAGTACCGGGTGCCGCTGGCGGGCGGCGCACCGCAAAACCAACAGAAGGCATACCGCGCCGACCGCCCAGGGCCACAAAGTGTCTGTCAGCGGCACGGGGCATCCTCCTCCCGCAATAAGCGCAGCAGCACACGGCTGCGGCATCGCAGGGCCGCATGTTGGTAGGTTAGCTGCTCAATTACAAAAGGGTCCAGCGCTTCTTGAAAAGCTTTCTCGTTAGCACGCAGGGCTTGCGTAGCTGCGTCCAGCTCGACCATCAGGGCGCGGCGCTCTTTCTGGCATTTCCTTTCCTGCCGGGTCAGGTGCTTCACGGTAAGGCCCCCTTTACAACAGGATGCAGATCAGGCCGTCGCAGCCCTCATTGATAATGCGTTCCAGCGTAGATTGCAGGCGGCTGCGGGCCTCCTGCGGCATATGCAGCAGCTTGGCCTGCACTCCCTCGCTGACCAATTCGTTCAGGCTTTTGCCAAAGATGTTAGTGTTCCACAGTTTGCCGGGGTCGGTCTCGAAATCTGCCAGCAGGCTCTTGATGAGTTCTTCCCCCTGCTGCTCACTGCCCACCGTGGGGGAAAGTTCAGTGTGGATGTTGGCCCGCATAATGTGCAAACTGGGTGCGCTGGCGGAGAGCCGCACGCCGTACTGCCCGCCCTGGCGCACGATCTCCGGCTCTTCCAGCGTCAGCTCTTCGATACCCGGCATCACAATGCCGTAGCCGGTGGCTTCCACCTGGTCAAGGGCCGATTTGATCTTATCGTAGGCGCGCTTTGCCTTGGCCAGGCTGACCACACAGGGCAGTAGGCTGGCTTCATCCACGATGGAAAGCCCGGTCTGCTCACCCAAAATTTTGTAAAAAATATCAGGCGCAATCATTGCCGTAATGTGCACCGAACCGCTGGCAAGGTCCATGCTGGTCAGCATAGTTTTGGTGATGTACTCACATTCCAACGGCAGATTTTTGCCTGCAATATCGGCCATTTTGTGCACAGAGCTGGCAAATTTCAGCATGGCAGTGTATACGGCGCTTTGCAGCCAATGGCCGGGTTCCAGCATCATGACCCAGCTGGGCATCTGCACGGCGATTTCTCGAATCGGGAACTCATACAAAAGCCGCTGCAAAATGCCGTCCAGCGCTTCGGCAGTCATTGCTACGCAGTTGATGGGCACGACCGCCCGCTGGTAGGTATCCTGCAATTGGGCAGCCAGCTGGTGGGCGGCATCACTGTCCGGGTCAGTACAGTTCAGCAAAATGACGTAGGGCTTACCGATGGCCTCCAGTTCGGCGATGATGCGGCGCTCGGCCTCGCAGTAGTTTTCCCGCGGCAGGTCGGCCACGCTGCCGTCGGTGGTGACAACGACGCCCACGGTTGCATGCTCACGGATAACGCGCCGTGTTCCGGTCTCGGCCGCCAGGTCAAAGGGCACCTCGTGGTCAAACCAGGGGCTTTTCACCAGGCGGGGGGCGTCCTGTTCCTCATGGCCGAGGGCACCGTCCACCATGTAGCCCACGCAGTCGATAAGCCGTGCCCGGAAGCTGCCGCCGCCGGAAAGCTCGATATTGACCGCCTTCTCCGGGATGAACTTCGGCTCGGTGGTCATGATGGTGCGGCCTGCGGCGCTTTGGGGCAGTTCATCGTTGGCGCGGGCACGCTGGGCTTCGTTTTGGATATGCGGCAGCAAAAGCAACTCGGAGAAGCGCTTGATAAAGGTGCTTTTGCCTGTGCGCACCGGCCCCACCACGCCAATATAAATATCGCCGCCGGTCCGGCGCGCAATATTCTGGTAGATTTGTTCTTGCGTCACGGTGTTTCCTCCTTTACAAAGCGGCGGGAATCAGCAGACAGGTGCTCTCGGTGGTCAGGTCCTGGGGTGCGGTGCCGCCGGTCTCCAAGTGGTTGGCGGCGGCCAAGTCTTTGGCGCGGGCGTGGTAGCGCTTGGCAATATCAAAGATGCGCTCCCCTTCCTGCGCATAGTACAGGTACAGCGCCGGGCCGTCTGTGCCATCGGTAAATTCTTCTCCCAGATCCACCTCACTTAAAGCCTGCTGGGCCTGGGCCTGCAGCATAGAGCCGGTTATGCTCAGCTCAATTTCTACGCGCAGCCGCGTACCGCTTTTGCCGCTGGTCAGACGGGTCACATCGGCATGCAGGCAGGGGTAAGCATCGCCGGGACTTCCCTGCCAGCTGCCTTCCGGCTGCCAGGTAAAAGCTTTATCGTAACAGGTCAGTTCGCCGCGGCTGTCGGCACACAACACATGGGCCGTGCCTTTGCCCTGCAGTTCCCAGCGGGTCTCTCCTGCTTTTTCTTTGCTGGCTGCTTCCTCAGGAATCTGCACCGGCGCTTCCAGCGTGACAAAGCAGCCGCGCACTTCGGCGTCGGTCGTGGGCAGGTCATCCTCTACGGTCACGGACAGATGGCCGTTCAGGTCGGTGGTCCTTTGCAGCAGCTTGCAGACGGTCTGCACGGTCTGTGCCTGGCAAAGGGTCGAGTAGGCGTCCGCCACCACGGTGTGGGCAGCGAGCCGCCACAGTTCCAGGTGCAGTTTCCATGTAACCGATAGGCTTGCATCCGCCGCACCATCCTCTGTTCGCAGGGTGCAGTGCAGCAGTTCGCCCCAGGCGATGCACTGGTCGCTCTCGGCTGCTCCGGGAAGGTCGACGGTCTGTTGAACCGTCATCTCTTTGGTGCGGACATCCAGCGCTTCGCTTTCCGGCGGCTGGCAGCAAACTTGCACCTGCAAAATGCCCTGGCAGCTGGCCTGCCCGGTCTGCATGGTCAGGCTGGTCAGGGTAAAGCTGCCGCCGATATCCAGGATGGACTCCCCTGTGCCCAGCAGCGGCAAGTTGATCTCACTGGTCAGGGCCTTTTCCTCGGCGGCCACGCGGGTCAGGCCGGATAGCTCTTGCGTGCGCTGCTCGATGCCGCAATCGGCCAGCGAGGTTAGCAGCTCGCAATTCCTGACCATCAGCGCCGCGGCACACAGGATGTACGCCCCGCGCAGGTCGATGCGGTGCTCACTGACGGCGCGGCAGTTGCAGTATTCCTGTTCGCCCCAGACCTGGGCCGGGCCTTCGGCAAAGGCAGCGTCCGGGAGCTCGACCGATTTTTCAAAGGCAAATTTCTGCTCGGTACGGTACAGGCGGCAGCCGGGCTCGTCGCTTTGATAATACACGGTGCAGCGCAGATACCCCTCGCAGTGCCAGCGCCCGCTAGCTACCCGGTTTTGCAGCACCACCGGCTGCATCAGGCATTTGACGATCTTAAAAACAGCCGGCTGATAATCCGGGATCAAAATTTCCGTTTCCACCGGCAGTTCCTGCCGTGTCTCCCACCGCCCGCCGTATGCTGCAAGGGTGTCCTTAAACACCTTCAGTTCCATGCTGGTTACCCCTTTCCGTTTGGTATTCTTGTGCATGTATATGCGGCAGGGTAAAAAAATAGCCCCTGCTCAACGGGCAGAGGCATAGGATATTTTACACTTTGAAAGCTGCGCGGAGCAGCCAGCGCAGCGCGCGGGGACAACGTACCACCACTACATGCACGGCTTACACCTCCCTTCCCTGGGATTTACTGTATAAACCATACTATGGCAGCGGTGCGGGATGTGTGCCTTTAATCGGCGCGGGTCAGCACAACGATGCCACGGCCTGCCTGGCAGCGCAGGGTAACGGTGGGTTCTACAAACTCGTTGCTGACACCAAGAGGAAAATCCGGCACGAGTTCTGCACCGTGCAGGGGGTAATACGCCCCCTCAATGTCCACGCCGATCAGCTTGCCATCCCACGGGAACACCGAGAGATACTGCCATTCGCTGCGCTGCAAGATAAGGTCTTTGCCGGGGACAAGATAATGGATCTCGCTGGCGGTATCTGCCAGCACTACGTCCACGCCATGCTCAGCTAAAAACAGACCAGTGGAAAGGTTGGCAATTGTATGCTCCAGCCGGGCACCGCCCAAGGCGCCCAGCATGGTGACCTGGGTATAGCCGTTTTCCAGCAGCCATTTGGCGGCGTAGTGGGTGTCGGTGTCATCTTTGACGTGTGGCAGCACAATGGTATCGCTATCGGTATCAGGCTGCGGGGCAGAATCAAAATCTCCCACGATTAAATCCAGGTGCACACCCAGGCAATCGGAATTGCGGTAGCCGGCATCGCAGGCTACTACAAAGCTGCCGGGGCGGCAGTAGCGCTTCATAGCTGCATCGACCGGCACGGCCGAAAGCAGGATCGCGTGTTTCATTATTTTTCCCATTCTTTCCTGGCGCTGGCTTCCTCGTACATGGCAAGGTAGCTGGCATAGCGCGTTTTGCTGATTTTGCCTTCCTCAACTGCCTGTCGCACCGCGCAGTCGGTCTCGGCACGGTGCGAGCAGCCGGTGAAGCGGCACTGCCCAAAGTAAGGCTCAAACTCCGGGAAGGTGTGCTGGATGTCCTCTTTGGGGATGCGGCAGAGCTTCTGGGCTTCCAGGCTGGCAAAGCCCGGCGTGTCGGCCAAACGGCCGCCGCAGATTTCAAATATCTCCACCTCGCGGGTGGTATGGCGGCCGCGGCCCAGCTTTTGGCTGATGGAGCCGGTCTCCCGCTGCAATTCAGGCGCCAGAGCGTTCAGCAGTGTAGACTTACCCACGCCAGAGTTGCCGCAGAAAGCACAGAGATGATCTTTGATCTGCGCCTTGATCTCGTCAAGGCCCTCGCCGGTCTCGTAGTTCAGCTGCACCAGCGGGATGCCACTAGTTTTGTAGGCATGCACCAGCGTATCCGCCGCGCCAAGGTCGGCCTTGGTCACGACCAGAATCGGCTGTACATCTTTATAAATGGCAGCCGCCGCCAGCTGGTCCAGCACCAGGGTACTGGGCACAGGCTGCACGGTGCTTGCCACAATGAACAGCACATCCAAATTTGCAATAGGCGGGCGCACAAACACGTTTTTGCGAGGCCTGATCTCGTCGATGACCGTGCCGTCCGGGGAAAGCTCTACCCAATCGCCTGCCACCGGCTTGATGCCGCTTTTACGGAAGATGCCGCGCGCCTTGCATTCTTTAATGCCATCCGGCGTTTTTACGTAGTAAAATCCGCCGATGCCTTTTGTGATATAGTTCATAGCGTTCCCCATCAAAGCGGGTTGCCCTGAGCGTCGCACTGCTGGCCGTTCTCATTCCACATCGTGCCATCGGTCAGCTGGTGGATCTGGTGGCTGCCGTCGGCGCTGGGCCACCAGCTCTCTTCGATCACATTGTCGCCCTCATCTCCGCCGCCGTTATCGGTAGGCGTTTCGACGACTTCAGGCACACCGGTGGAGACCACCAGCGTGATAGCCGATGTGATGCGGGCCTCGGAACCGGCGGCCGGGCTCTGGCTCAAAACGGTACCGGCTGGCTGTTCGCTGGCCTGCTCGACCACGCGGACCGAGAACTTGCCCTTGATCTCGTTGCGGGCATCTTCGAGCATACGACCGGTCAGGCTGGGCACAGGCTGGGTCTTGTCCTTGTCCTGGCGACTGACGTAGACGATGACCATCGAGTCACCGGTGACGGTCTCACCGGCAGCAGGCTGGGTGTAGATGACCGCGCCGGGGGCGACGGTGGCGTCCACCATCGGCTTTTTGGTTACGCGCAGGCCCATGTCTTTCAGGGTCTGCTCGGCATCCTCAGCCACCATGTTTTTCGTCTCGGGGATCGTAATATACTGGGTGCCCAGGCTCACGGTCAAGGTGATCTTCTGGCCCTCCTTGACAGTACGGCCGGCCTTGGGGTTCTGCTTGACGATAGTGCCGGCGGGCTCGTCGGAATATTCTTCCTCTTTCTGCAATTTCAGCAGAGAGTTATACTCCGAAGCGCGGAACTCATCCTCGGTCATGCCGATGAAGCTGATGAGGGTGACGTCGTTACGGTTGGAGAAAAGCAGGTTGCTGGAGTTGGTGAAGATCAAATAGATCAGGATAGCGGCACCGATGACAAAGGCGACCGCCATACCAAAGAAAATGGGCAGCAGAGAGAAAGGCTTCTGGCCTTTTTTCTTCTTATTCTTTTTGCCGCGGCCGGGGTTCTGGGTGCCCACACGACGGGCTTCTCCGGTGCGGATATTGCTGCCGGACTTAGCCGCTGCCTTGGTTCCAGCCGCCGATTTTGCGGCAGGTTTTGTGCTGTTTACCACGCGGTTGATATTCCTTTCCGGGTTGTCCTGGGCGTTGCGGTACTCATACGCAAAGCGGGCCGAGGGGTTGCGCTTGAAAGCCTCGATGGCTTCCAGCATTTCCTGGGCGCTCTGGTAACGGTTTGCCGGGTCCTTTTCCATGGCTTTTTCGGTGATCTGGCACAGGGCTTCGGGCACGTTGGGGGCCACCTGCGCCAAAGGCTTGGCCTTATCGGAGATCTGCATGATGGCAATGGACACAGCGCCGTCGCCGTCAAAAGGCAGCTTGCCGGAGAGCATCTCGTACAGCATAACGCCCACTGAGTAAATGTCGGTACGGGCGTCAGTCTTATCGCCCTTGGCCTGCTCGGGGCTGATATAATGCACCGAGCCAATGGCCTTATCGCTGACGGTCTGACTCTGCGCACGGGAGAAGCGCGCAATGCCGAAGTCCATCATTTTAATCGATCCGTCTGCCAGCAGCATGATGTTCTGCGGCTTTACATCGCGGTGAATGATGCCCTTGGAGTGGGCGTGCTGCAAAGCGCTGAGCACCTGGGTGGCAAAGTGTACAGTCTCTTTCCAGGTCAGGGCGCCGCCGCGCTGCTTAAGGTACTCCTTCAGCGTGATGCCGTCCACATATTCCATGACAATATACTGCAGACGGTCCGTCACGGATACATCGTAAACTTTTACGATGTTGGGGTGATTCAAGATGGAAATAGCTTTGGACTCGTTTTTGAAGCGGCGAACCAGCTCCTCGTTATCCAGGAATTCCTCTTTCAATACCTTAACTGCGATGGCATTGCCGGTCTTGGTATCGGTGCCGCGGTAGACGTTGGCCATGCCGCCCATACCGACCAGACTTTCGATCTGATACCGTCCGTCCAGCCGTTTTCCAATGAGATTATCCATGATTGACCTCCGTAATTTCCACGCCCATCAGCAGCACGGTGATGTTATCCTGCCCACCGGCCTGCAAAGCTCTATCTACTAAGATGCTGGGGGCCTCAAAGAACGGGACCTCCCGCAGCACCAGTGCAATCTCTTCATCCGAGATCATGTTGGTCAGGCCATCACTGCACAGCAGCAAAATGTCGCCAACTTCGATCTCGCAGCGGTTATATTCCGGCACGATATTGGCCGAAACGCCCAACGCCCGGGTGATTAGGTTCTTTTTGGGGTGCTGGGCCGCCTGCTCCCGAGTGATCTTGCCACTGTCCACCAACTGCTGGACCATTGAGTGGTCCCGCGTGATCTGACGCATCTCGCCCTCGTGGAAAAGATACGCGCGGGAGTCGCCCGCATGGACCACATGCGCCAGCCCCCCTCCGGCATACGCACAAACGCCGGTCGTACCCATGCCCATCATCTCAGGGTCCGAGGTGGCTTTTTCATACACGGCGCGGTTGGTAATATCAAACCCGCGCATGATAAAGCTTTTCTCGCCGCCCGGCTGCAGGGAGCGCATCTGACGGGCAAAATACTGCTGCATCGTATCGGTGGCAATGTGCGCGGCGATACGCCCGCCATTGACGCCACCCATACCATCGCAGACAATGCCCCAGGCGGTACCGCCCGGCAGCTGCTGCGCGCAGTAGTTATCCTGGTTTTCCTGGCGGCAGCTGCCGATGTCAGTAATTGCGGCAATCTTCATTCAGGTTGGTTCCTTTCCGTAGTTTTCAGCAATTTTCGGCCTGCTGGGCATCCTCGCGGCGCAGCTGGCCGCAAGCGGCACTGATGTCCGTGCCCAAGCGGCGGCGCACCGTGGCGTTCACGCCCAGGCTTTCCAGCTTTTGCTGGAAGCGGTGCACGTTGGCGTCGTCCGTAGCGGAGTACGGGCTGCCGTCCACGGGGTTGATGGGAATCAGGTTCACATGGGCGCCCATGCCTTTAATAAGGTTGGCCAGCTTTTGGGCCATCTCATCGCTGTCGTTGACGCCGCGCACCATCGAATACTCAAAGCTGATGCGGCGGCCGGTCTCCTTCTGGTAGCGGCGGCAGGCCGGGATCAGCTGCTCCAGCGGGAACGCATCGTTGACGGGCATCATGCCGGAGCGGGTCACGTTATCCGGCGCATGCAGCGAGACCGAAAGCGTCAGCTGCAAATGGCGCTTGGCCAGCTCGTCGATCTTGGGCACCAGGCCGCAGGTGGACAGGCTGATGTTGCGCATGCCGATGTTGACACCCTCCGGGCAGGAGATGATCTCCAAAAAGTCCATCACATTGTTAAAATTGTGCAGCGGTTCACCGATGCCCATTAAAACGATGTGAGAGACCCGCTCTCCGGAGTCCTTCTGTGCGGTGTAAATTTCTGAGGCAATCTCGCCCGCGGTCAAATCCCGCACGCGGCCTGCCTGGGTAGAGGCGCAGAAGCGGCAGCCCATGGCGCAGCCCACCTGGGTGGACACGCAGACCGTGTTGCCATACTTGTAGCGCATCAAAACCGTCTCGATGCAGTTGCCGTCGGCCAATTGCAGCAGATATTTGACCGTACCGTCCTTGGATTGCTGGCGGCGGCGGATGGTGGGCGCTGCGATGGTGCAATTTTCCGCAAGTTGTGCCAGCAGGGTCTTGGGCTGGTCGGTCATCTGGGAAAAATCCGTCACAAGCTTCTGGTGCAGCCATTTAAAAATCTGCTTGGCGCGGAATTTCGGCTGGCCCAGGCTGACAAGATACGCGGTCAGCGCGTCCAGCGTAAAATCGGATAAGCAAATCTTCGTTGCTTCGCTCATGCTGCGTTCCTCCCTTCTTTACTATTATAAACGATCATTGTGTACTTTCTGTTTCCAAAATAGCGGCAAAAAATCCGTCAGTGGCCGTTTTATGCGGCAAAAACAGTGTGCCATATTTGCCCTGCTGCATGCCAGGCAGTTGCAAGGCGGGGACAGCCACGTGGAAACGCGGGTTATTTTTGAGGAAGGTTCTCACCTGTTCCTCGTTTTCGTCACGATTGACTGTACAGGTAGAATACACCAATCGGCCGTTTTCGGCAAGTAAATCTGCGCCATTTTGCAGGATCTTCTGCTGGCTTAGCAGCAAATTCTCTATCCCGTCCAAATCTTTATAGCGAATGTCCGGCTTTTTGGCTATGACGCCCAAACCCGAACACGGCACATCGCACAGGATGCGGTCGAATTTGCCCCAATCGCTGCGGAGCTGGGCAGCGTCGTTCTGCACGGCTTCGGCACAGGTGACACCGCAGCGGGCAAAGGCTTTGCGCAGCAGCGGCACGCGGGATTCCACATACTCGCCGCTGATTAGTTTTCCTTGATTCTGCATGCACTCGGCCAGCGTCAGGCTTTTGCCTCCGGGCGCGGCACAAAGGTCCGCTACCTTCTGGCCAGGCTGTGCCCCCACACAGAGGGCAGCAAACTGGCTGGCCAAGCCCTGCACGTGGAAAAGCCCCCTGGCAAAGGCCCGGCTTGCGGCGGGCGAGCCGTTGAACTCCACCAGCAGCGCATGGGGCCATGGGCCGGGCCGGACGCTGTGGCCCTCGGTGTGCAGCAAATCGGTCAGATCTTCGTCGGTGGTGCGCAGGGTGTTGACGCGGATGGCCGTAGCCGGGCGCTCATAAAATGCGGCGGCCATGGCGAAGGCTTCTTCATCGTACTGGTTATACAGCAGCTTTGCCACCGCGGGTGACAGGCAGTAATAGGTGCCCAAGCGCTGCAGTGGGTTGGCAAAATCGTCCTCGTGTACCTCGGTCACAACGGCCTTGCGCAGTACGGCATTGACCATACCGGCGGCGCTGCTTTTGCCGAGGGCTTTCGTCAGTCGGACGGATTCATTCACCGCCGCCGACATGGGCACCTGCATATACTTGGCCTGGGCCAACCCGCTGCGTAGCACGGCACGCACCGGGGCGTCCAGTTTGGCGACCGGCTTTTTGGTGTAGCGGTCGATTGTATAGTCCAGCAGCGGCAGGCGCTCCAGCGTGGTGTAAAAGATGCGGGCCGCAAAGGCGGCGTCGCGGGTGTTCATGGGCGGGTCACACTTTTTTAGTTCGGCATCCAGCACCAGGTTGGCGTAACCGGCCTGTTCCTGGTGGATCAATGCCTTCACGGCCAGGCGGCGGGGCGTCACAGGCGGTCCCCCGCTTTTAAGCGCCTACCGGCGGCCCAGGCGGTGCCAGCCATCGGCTTGCCGCCCTCAGGCGTAACGGTCAGCAGAGCCACTGCGCCGTTTGCGGCGGCAATGGTCAATGGCTTAAGGACCAGCACGGTGCCGGGGGCCGCATTCTGCGGGTTCTCCGCCAGGTGGCTCTCCTGTACCTTGATGCGCTTGCCCTCATGCGCAAACCAAGCCACCGGCCAGGGGTTCATACCACGCACCCAGTTGTGGATGTGGGCTGCGTCTTCGGTGAAATGGAACTGTGCCATCTCCTTGGTCAGCGGCGGGGCCAGCGTGGCCTGGGCGCCATCCTGCTTTTGGAGTTTCAGCTCGCCGGCGGGGATCTTTTCCAGCGCCGTGACCAGTGTTTTGGCACCGACAGCGCTGACGCGGTCAAACAGCTCACCGCTGGTCTCCTCGGGGTCGATGTCAACCGGCTCGACCATCAGCACGTCACCGGTGTCCAGCCCTTCGTCCAGCTGCATGATGGAAACGCCGGTTCCGGAGTCACCGTTGAGCACCGCCCACTGGATAGGTGCCGAGCCGCGGTATTTGGGTAGCAGCGACACATGCAGGTTGATGCAGCCGTACTTGGCTACATGCAACAGCTGCGGCGGGATGATGCAGCCGTAGGCCACCACCACGATGATCTCCGGGGCCAGCTCCTGGATGATGTCATCCGAAGAACCGTCCCGCAAAGTGCGGGGCTGATAGACCGTGATTCCACGCTCCACTGCCAGCTGTTTGACCGGCGGGGCCATCAGGATCTGCTTGCGGCCCACCGGCTTATCGCGGCGGGTAAATACCGCGCAGACCTCGTGCCCGGCATCCAGCAGGGCTTGCAGGCTGGCAGCGGCAATATCCGGGGTGCCCATGAACAGGATACGCATGATATCAGTCCTCGTTTTCTTCGGGGTAATCGTCTTCGTAGAAATGCTCGGCCAGGTCCATGATGGTGATGCCGTCCAGATGGTTGTTCTCGTGCTGGATGCAGCGGGCCAGCATATCGTCAGCCTCCATCTCAAACCACTCACCGTGGCGGTCCTGGGCCTTTACCTTGACATGCTTGGAGCGCTTGATAGCGCCGTTATGGCCGGGGAAAGACAGGCATCCCTCGTACAGTTCCACCTGCTCGTCGCTCAGCTCAAGGATCTCTGGGTTGATGAACTCGATGAACTTGTACTCGTAGTTAGCGGGGACCTCCTCGGGCAGGTCACGGTCATCCAGGCAGATGAACAGACGGCGCATCATGCCCACCTGCGGGCCAGCCAGCCCCAGGCCATTGGCGGCGATCAGGGTCTCTTTCATATCGTCCAGCAGGGTGCCGAGGCGGTCATCAAATTTCGTGACGGGGCGGCAGACTTTTTTCAGAATCGGGTCTCCGTCCTGTACAATGGTGCGAAGTGCCATGGGTAATACCTCCAAAATTGTTTTCAATACATTCTATTTTATAAATCACCGTCGGAGTTGAAATCCACGATCACGGAAGCTTTCTGCGGCAGTTTTTCTTTGGCGTAAGCATCCAGTGTTTCACGCAAAAGGGTGCGGAACGCGGTATCGTTGCGGCATTTCAACGTCAGCTTATAACGGAATTTTCCGTTCAGCATCGTAATGTTCATGGGGGCCGGGCCTAAGATGCGCAGCGGCAGGCCGGGGCGCTGGGCGGCACGTTCCGCCAACAGCGAGCCGAAACGCTGGGCTGCGATGAGCACGGCCCCCTCATGCGCCCCCACAAAGCCAATAACGCAAAACGCGCAGAACGGCGGATACAGGCCAAACTTACGGAAGGTGATTTCCTCGCGGTAGTAAGCCTCGTAATCCTGGGCAGCGGCCAGCTGTAAAACGGGGTGATCCGGCACGGCTGTTTGTATCAGTGCGCGGCCGGGCAGCGCGGCGCGGCCGCCGCGGCCGATGACCTGCGTGACCAGGCTGAACACGCTTTCGTAGGCGCGGAAGCCCTGCCCGAACAGCAGCGAGTCGATGCCCAGCACACCGACGAGTGTAACTTTTTCAAAGTCCAGCCCCTTGGCCACCATCTGGGTGCCAAGCAGGATGTCGTACTCGTGCCGGGCAAACTGGGCCAGCATCGTTTCGTGGGCGTTTTTTTTGCCGGTAGAGTCCTGGTCCATCCGCAAAATGCGGGCGCTGGGCAGAAGTTCCGCCAGTTCTTCCTCAACACGCTGGGTGCCGAAGCCGCTGTAGTGGATCTTGCCGCCGCACTCGGGGCAGAGCGTCGGCAGCGGATGCACCGTTTGGCCGCAGTGGTGGCACATCAGCGCCTGCTGGGGTTTGTGGTAAACCAGCGGCACACTGCAGTTGGGGCATTTCAGCACGTGGCCGCAATCGGTGCACATACCGATTGTGCGGTAGCCCCGGCGATTTAAGAGCAGGATGCTCTGCTCCCCATTATCGAGATTCTCCTGCAGCTCGCGTGCCAGGCGGCGGCTGACCTCCCGGGGGTTGCCTGCCGTCAGCTCGGCGCGCATATCGATGAAATCCACGCTGGGCAGCGGGCAGCCGCCGTAGCGCTGGGTGAGGGTAACAAGTTTCAGTTTGCCGCTTTGGGCGGCGTGGTAGGTCTCGGTCAACGGTGTGGCCGAGGCAAAGACCAGCAGGGCGTTTTCCATGACAGCGCGCTTTTTGGCGATGTCGTGGGCATCGTAGCGGGGGGCAGATTCACTCTGGTAGGTGTGTTCCTGCTCCTCATCCACGATGATAAGCCCTAAATTTTGCAGCGGCGAGAAGACCGCGCTGCGGGTGCCGACCACGATGTCGGCATTCCCCTGCTGGATCATCCGCCACTGGAGCAGCCGCTCGGTGTTATTGAGTGCCGAGTGCTGTACCGCCAGGCGGCTGCCAAAGGTGGATTTTAAGCGGTGGATCATCTGCGGTGTTAAGCTGATCTCCGGTACCAGCACCAGGGCGCGGCGGCCCAGTTCCAGCGTGCGTTCGATGAGCTTTAAAAATACCACCGTTTTACCGCTGCCGGTCACACCGTGCAGCAGCGCTGCGTGGGGCTTGTCGTCCTCCAAGTCCGGCAGCAGCGCCGCAAAGGCTTTCTGCTGTTCTTCGGAGAGGGTCAGTGGCTGCGGGTCGAACGGAATGTCCGCGAAAAGATCCAGCGACTTATCCTGCTCGGCCACCGTGAGCACGCCCTTTTTGCAAAGGGCGTCCAGCGTTGCCTTGGAGATGCCCGCCTCGTCCAGCTGGCGGGCCGTCTTGGGGCCGGTGCTCAGCGCTTCCATCGCAGCCAGCTGACGCGGACCAGGCTTCGGCTTGGCGGGCAGCTCCCCTGCCAGCGTGTAAAGTCGCTCGGTCGAGCGGGACAGCCGGTTCTGCATCACGGGGTGGCCGTTTTCCACGGCAGCACGGTACTGGGCACCGTATGGGATAACCGCCTTGACGGCCTCGAACCAGGTACAGAAGGTGCGATCTTTCAAAAATCGCACCAGTTCCAGCAGGTCCGGCGTCAGCCGAGCTTCCGCCGGGGCGGCATCGTACAGCGTTTTCAGCTTTTGTGTGTCGGCGTCCTCCGGCAGCTCTGCTACCGAGAGCACCACCGCCATCCGGGGCTTGTTTCCCCGGCCAAAGGGCACTAACACCATGCTGCCGGGCCAGACTTTATCGTTTAACCGCGGCGGGATGCAGTAGGAATACAGCTTATCAAAGTGGATCGTCGCATCGTCTACCGCCGCCTGGGCAATCTGCAAACTCATTCGGCTGCGCCGTGCTTAAGCTTGAACTGGATGATGGAGTAGATGCTCTCAGCGCAGCTGTCGACCTCGACATTGACCACATGCTCGTCGTAGTTGACGGAGTTGGCAATCTCGGTCTCGGCGCGCTTTAAGCGGCGCTGGATGGTCTCCTCATTTTCCGTGCCGCGGTTGCGCAGGCGGCGCTCCAGTTCTTCCATATCCGGGGGCAACACAAAGATCGTGGTGGCACCGGGGTACATCTTTTTGATGTTGCCTGCGCCTTCGACCTCGATGACCAGAATCACCGGGATGCCCAGTGCCATGCGGCCCTCAACCTCGCTGCGCAGGGTACCGTAGTAGTTTTCGCAGTATTTGGTGTGCTCGACAATCTGGTCATGGGCCAGATGATCCTCGAAATCAGCTACCGTCATGAAATGGTAGTTGATGCCGTCCTTCTCGCCCTCACGCGGGGTGCGGGTGGTGGCGGAGACGGTGTGCTGGATCTCCGGGTGTTTTTTCAGCAGGCTTGCCACGACGGTGTCCTTGCCGGTGCCGGACGGGCCGGAGACAACAAACAGATACTTTTCACCTTTCATACTCTATACTCCCTTTCAGCTTTCTTCTTCCTGGGCAAAGCGGCCGGTAATACTTTCCAGCGGGATGCCGGACAAAATTATGTGATCCGAGTCCATGATAAGCACCGCCTGGGTCCTGCGGCCGTAGGAAGCATCGATCAAAGCGCCCTTCTCGCGGGCATCCTGCACCAGGCGCTTGATAGGTGCCGAATCCGGGCTGACGATGCCAATGACGCGGTCTGCATTGACCATATTGCCAAAGCCGATATTGATCAGTTTCATGGGTGCCCCCGCTTACTCAATGTTCTGGATCTGTTCGCGAATCTTCTCAATCTCGGATTTCAGCTCCACCACCAGGCGGGTGATGGCTACATCCTGGCACTTGGAGCCGATGGTGTTAGACTCACGGTTCAACTCCTGGGTCAAAAAGTCCAGCTTGCGGCCGATGGGCTCATCCAGGGCCAAGATCTCGCGGTACTGGGCCACATGGCTGTGCAGGCGGACGGTCTCCTCATCAATGGCGGTCTTATCGGCAAAGATGGCAGCCTCAGTAACAAGGCGGCTTTCGTCGACGCTGCGGTCGCCCAGCAGTTCCTGCAGGCGGGCGTAGAGCTTATCGCTGTAAGCCTGCACGCGGCCTGCGCTGTTTTCCTCGATCTGGCCGACCAGCGTCTCGATGGTATCGAGGCGGCCCGCCACATCCTCTTTCAGCTTTTCGCCCTCGACGGCGCGCATAGCCACAAAGGCATCCACGGCCTTTTCAGCCACCGACTGCACATCCTGCCAGAGTTCTTCCTCATTGGTGGGGGCAGCAGTCTGGGTCAGCACATCGGGGAAACGCGAAAGCATACCAACGGAGACATCGTTTTTCAGGTCCATCCGCTCCACCATCTCGTTCAGGGCGGCGCGGTAGCCCTCGGCCAGCTGCCAGTTGACCGACACCACGGTATCGGCGGCGGTGACCGTCTGGATGGAAAGGCTTAATTCCACCTTGCCGCGGCTGACCCTGGAAGCCACCAGCTTTTTCAGCTTGTCTTCCAGAAACGCGCAGGAGCGCGGCAATCGGGAAGAATACTCAAAGAAACGCGCATTGACGCTGCGCAGTTCCACCTTGATGTCACGCCCGTGCAGCAGTGCGCCGGCGCGGCCGTAGCCTGTCATGCTCAAAACCATATCCTACACCTCATACCTTCGGATTCCTGTGCCAGATGCACAAACACATATATTGTATATTGTACTATTTTTACAGCCAAGATGCAAGAAAATCCGAATAAAAAACTGCACGTCCGCAGAGTTTTCACGCTTTACGGGTGTGCAGTTTTCATTGCTATGTACAAACAGGATTATTCGTCGTCGTCCTCGTCCATGATGCGGCCGATGCCCTTGCGGTAGAACGGCTCACTGCCGCGCATGCCCTGCTGACCCAGCGGAGAGATGGACGTGGTGATGTTCAGGTCGATCTTCTTCTCTCGGCCAATCAGATAGGGGCGGGCTGCCTTGGCAACGGCGGCAAACAACTTGTCATCCTTGGGGCCGTCCAGCACCAGCAGATAGCTCTTGGCCTCATCGTTGATGATCATGATCTGCAGGTAGGCAGAGCCGACGCCGGGAGCCTGAGCCAGCACTTCGCAGATAGGGTCGGCCAGCTCGTCCGGCAGGACGCTGGGTTCCACGATGGTAACTTTGTCGCCCGGCTTGATCTGGGTGACAGCGGCGCGCTGCTGGGCCAGGGCCTTGGCAATCTCGTCCCTCTGCTTTTTGACGGACTCGATCAGTGGCTTCTCCAGGCGCAGGCTGTTCTCGCCGGGGTTGATGACCATGCCGGAGGCATCCGGGTTCTTCGAGACCATATTGGCGAAATCATCAAAGCGCAGCATGATAACCTGGCGGCCCTGCTCCGGGTTCTTCTGCCATGCATGTACAGCGTCCCAATCACTGAAGCCCAGGTAGTAGTGTTTGCCCTCGGGGCTGTTGACCATGATGAGGTTGATTTTGGTGTTGGGGGGCAGCTGCACGCGGCCATCCGGGCCGGGCGTAGGGGCAGACTGACCCTGCAGGTCAAAGTTGGCCGGTGCCAGCAGCGGAGAGCGCACCAGCTCGTTGAGGACGGCATTGAGGTTTTTGGGGTTATTTTCGGCTTTCAGCGCTACGATGGCATCTTTCAGCTTCGGGTTGAACGCCGGTGCTTTGGGTTGATTCTGGTCAGACATGGTTTTCTCCTCACTTTAATTTTATCGTGTTGATCGCTTCACGCAGGTAGGAGACGCCCACCAGCTTGAGGTCCGGGAACTGGGCCGGATCGATCATTTTTAAATTGTGCTTGGGTACGATGGCTGTATCAAAGCCCACGCGCTGGGCTTCCCGCAGGCGGGTCTCCAGGTGCGTCACGCTGCGCACTTCCCCGCCCAGGCCCACTTCGCCGATAGCGAGGGTCTTTTCACCCACCGGCAGGTCCAAAAGGCTGGATGCCATCGCAATACAGACCGGCAGATCGCAGGCGGTCTCGTCCAGCTTCAGGCCTCCAATGATGTTAACATACACGTCCTGGCTGGAGAAGTTATACCCCGCGCGCTTTTCCAGCACCGCCAGCAGCAGGTACATGCGGTTATAGTCAAAGCCGCTGGCTGTCCGCCGGGGGCTGGGAAAACTGGTCTTGGTGGCCAACGCCTGTACTTCACTGAGCACCGGGCGGGTGCCTTCCATCACGCAGGCCACGCAGGTACCGCTGATTCCCAGAGGACGGCCCTCCAGCATGACCTGGGAGGGGTTCTCGATCTGGGCAAGGCCGCGGCCGGTCATATCGAACATACCGATTTCGTTGGTGGAGCCATAGCGGTTTTTGACCGCGCGCAGTACGCGGTACGGCAGGGTCTTGTCGCCCTCAAAGTACAGCACCGTATCCACGATATGCTCCATAACTTTGGGGCCTGCGATGGCGCCATCCTTGTTGACGTGGCCCACGATGAAGGTGGGAATTTCCAGCGTTTTGGCTACATTTAAAAAGCGGGCCGAGCTTTCCTTGACCTGGCTGACTGTGCCAGCCGAAGAGGAAATATCGGTGCAGCGCATCGTCTGGATGGAGTCGATGACCACGAGGTCCGGCTTCATAGATTCGATCAGACCGCAGATCTCGTCCACGTCGCTTTCTGCCACCAGTGAGATGTTGTCCTCGGGCACGTTCAGACGCACAGCGCGGAGTTTGATCTGCCGCACCGATTCCTCGCCCGTGACATAGAGCACGTTTTTGGTTTTGCTGACCTCGCCGCAAAGCTGTAGCAAAATCGTGGATTTGCCGATGCCCGGCTCGCCGCCGATGAGCGTAACGCTGCCGATGACGATGCCGCCGCCCAGCACGCGGTCCAGCTCACTGATGCCGGTGACGATGCGGCTTTTCTCCTCGGTGGTGCTGATGTTTTTCAGCTTTTGGGGCGTCAGGCTCGTCTGACCGGTCACGCGGACGGGGGCTGCGGCGCGGGAACTGCTTTTGGTCGGTTCCGCCACTACATCCTCGGTCATCGTATTCCACGCCCCGCAGGAGGGGCAGCGGCCCATCCACCGGGGGCTGGTCTCGCCGCACTGGTTGCAGACGTAGATCGTTTTCAGCTTATCTTTAGGCATGGGGTTCCTCCGGCTACAAATTCAACGACTGCCCTTATTATATCCCAAATCTGCAATGGGGGCAAGTAATCTGCGTAATTCCTGTAAAAAAGGCCGCCGCCCCGGGAACTTACGGTGTCTCCGGCGGCAGCGGCCTGCTTTATTGCGTATTATAGGGTCACTTTGTGGTAGACCTTTTTGCCCTTTTTAATGACAACGCCCTTGTTCAACGCTTCGACGGTCAGGGCAGCCTTCGGGTCGGTGACTTTCTCGCCATCCACCAGAACACCACCCTGCTGGACCAGCTGGCGGGCCTCACGGTTCGAGCCGCACAGGCCTGCGGCGACCATGGCAGCCAGCAGACCGACGGTGCCGTCCTTGACGAGGGAGGCATCCAGCTGGGTGGCGGGCATGTTCTCGTGGTCAGCATCACCACTGAACAGGCCGCGGGCAGTGGCCTGGGCCTTCTCGGCTTCTTCCTCGCCGTGGACCATCTTGGTCAGCTCGTAGGCCAGGATCTCCTTGGCCTTGTTGAGCTGCTCACCTTCCCAGTGATCCATCTCATCGATCTGCTCCAGCGGCAGGAAGGTCAGCATGCGGATGCACTTGAGGACATCTGCATCGCCGACATTGCGCCAGTACTGGTAGAACTCAAACGGGCTGGTCTTGTTGGGATCGAGCCAGACAGCGTTGCCGGCGGTCTTGCCCATCTTCTTGCCCTGAGAGTCGGTCAGCAGGGTGATGGTCATGGCATAGGCGTCCTTGCCCAGCTTACGGCGAATCAGCTCGGTGCCGCCCAGCATGTTGCTCCACTGGTCGTCACCGCCGAACTCCATGTTGCAGCCGTAATTCTGGAACAGGTGGTAGAAGTCGTAGCTCTGCATGATCATGTAGTTGAACTCGAGGAAGGACAGGCCTTTCTCCATGCGCTGCTTGTAGCACTCAGCACGCAGCATGTTGTTCACGCTGAAGCAGGGACCGACTTCGCGCAGAAGCTCGATGTAGTTGAGGTTCAGGAGCCAGTCGGCGTTATTCAGCATCATAGCCTTGCCGTCGCCAAACTCGATGAAGCGCTCCATCTGGCGCTTGAAGCACTCGGCGTTATGGTCGATGTCCTCTTTGGTCAGCATTTTGCGCATATCGGTACGCCCGGAGGGGTCACCGATCATGGTGGTGCCGCCGCCGATCAGGGCGATGGGACGGTTGCCTGCCTGCTGCAGGCGCTTCATCAGGGTCAGGGCCATAAAGTGGCCAGCGGTCAGGCTGTCGGCCGTGCAGTCAAAGCCAATGTAGAACGTAGCCTTGCCGTTGTTGATTAGCTCTTTAATTTCCTCTTCGTCCGTAACCTGTGCGATCAGGCCGCGGGCTTTCAGCTCGTCGTAAATCGTCATGGAATTTACCTCCCGTTTGTTGCGGCAAGGGCAAAAATAAAAGCCCCTGCCAAATGTGAAATTTGGCAGAGGGCGAAAGTTCGCGGTACCACCTCTGTTTGCCTGCCCCTCGCGGCGGCAAGCCTTCGCGGGTGCGGCAGACAAAGGACTGCGTACACCCAAACGCTGTAACGTGCGTACACGGCACGGCCTACTGTTGATTCAGCCTGCTGCTCCGGGATGTATTCGGCATACCTGCTGTCGACCCCTTGCACCGACCGGGGCTTCTCTGGAACAGGAAAGGCTGCGTACTGGTTCCCTTCATTGCATTTAACAGGTTTCACTTTATCATATTCGGTGCCGCTTGTCAAGGCTGTAAAACATTCCATGTAAAATGTGCGCACCGTCCAGCCCCGGCAGCGGCAGCAGATTGGCCCCGCCCACCAGCAGGTTGGTGCAGGCAAACCAGTAGCCGCCGTAGCTGTACCGTCCCGCCGTCTGCATGTACAAAAGCACCGTGCAGCAGGCCAGCAGGTTTGCCAGCGGCCCGGCGGCGGCCAGCCGCAGTTCTTCTTCGGGTGTCATCGGCACGCCGCGAAGCTGTAAGCAAATGCCGAAGGGCGACAGCGCCAGATCCGGCCAGCGGTGCCAGAGTTTGCGGTACACGAGGGCGTGGGCACTTTCGTGCAGGATGGCGCACAGCAGCCCTGTGCGCAGCACGCCGGTGCCGTCCAGCGACAGCAGGCAGGCCAGCAGAAACAGTGTTACCGCCGGGGCGCGCAGCCGCAGGCGCGTTTTACGCCGCATCCTGTAACGCCTGTGCCGGGTCATAGCGCAGCCCTTTGTGCAAAATTTCAAAATGCAGGTGCGGGCCGGTGGCGTTGCCGGTCTCGCCCACAACGCCCAGCACCTGCCCCTCCGTGACCACCGTCCCAGTGCTGACGAAGAGATACTGCATGTGGGCGTAAAGGGTCTCGTCACCGTCCGCGTGCAAAATGCGCAGGTAGTTGCCATAGCTGGCATGCTTGCCCGCTACACGCACTACACCGTCTGCTGCGGCCAGCACCGGCGTGCCGGTAGCAGCAGCCAGGTCATGCCCCAAATGGAAGTCCGTTCCCCCACCGCCCATGGGGTCGGTGCGCCAGCCGTAACCGGAGGTACGGGTACAGGAACCGCCGGGCAGCGGGAACAGCAGCGGGAAGTTTGGCGTGTAACTTTCCTCACGCGCGTTAGCGGGAGGCTGGGGTTTGCGGCGGGGCTGGCGGGCTGTTTCCGACGTTGCGGGCAGAGCCTGGGCGATGGCAGCGGCGGCTTTCTCTGTAAATTTAGAGAAGTAACGCTCCGTACTCAGGAAAAAGTCCTGTTCCGGCTGCATAGCCTGGGCAAAGGTGCGGCGCAGTTCCGGGTAAAACGGCAGGCCCATCATCCGCGCGGCCAGCGCCACCAGCAGCACCACAGTACAAAAAAACATCTGCCCCCACAGCAGGGTGTCTCCCCCGTTTTCACAGGCTGGACGCGGGGGCGGCGGTTTCTGGCTTTCGCTTTGCGGTGCGGCATTTTCCCACATGGTCCCCACCTCCTTTTACCAGATTGTATGCAGACGGGGAGCCAAATAGAGCAGCAATACAAAAGCAGCGGGAGTCCATGCGTTAGGCACAAACTCTCGCCGCCGTTTTACGTTTTACAGATTATACGCCCAAGGCTTTGCGCAGCATTTCCAGGCGCTCATCCAGCAGCTTCTGGGGTTTGGTGAACAGGCCAAGGCCGTCTACGTCCAGCGTGCACTCCAAACTGGTGGAGTCGCCGCCGCCCATCAGGATGGCGGTAAAGGTGCCGTTGATCTTGCCTTTGCGGAAGTTGCAGCTGAGGTGGCGGGCCTTGTCCTTGCGGGTAAAAACGATTTCGGTCGTGCCGCCGTCGGTGTTATGCTCGACGCCTTTCAGACCGTCGTCGCTCTCCTCGTACTCACTCACATCGCTGCGCCAGTGGTTCAGGGTGGGCTTGGTCAGGTAAAGCCACACCTTGTTGGGGTCGCAGCTGTAATTGGCGGTCACTACACAGGTTTTCATACTTTTGGGTTCTCCTTACTTTTTGTTACGGCCAAAGAGATTTTGCAAAAGGCCGGTTTTGGCCGGGCGCAGGGCGGCGGCCTTGCGGGCACGCACAGCGGGTTGGGCTGCGGCAGCCGCACGTTTAGCCACGGGCTTTACGGCGGGGGCAGACTTTTCGGCGGCCTGCTCAAAGCCGTTCTGGAAATAGCCGAACATGGCCATCTGGCTGTCCACCGGCGGCTGGCCCGGGGCTGGTTTGACCTTGGTGTAGGTGCCGTCCGGCTGCATTTCCCGCGCGTTGACGGTATCCCGCAGCTGCAAGTCCAAAATGCCGCGCAGCTTTTTGGCGATAGCCGGGTCGTCCACCCGCACGCCGACTTCGACGCGGCGCTCAGTGTTGCGGGTCAGGAAGTCGCCGGAAGCGATGTAGATGCGCATATTCTCGCCGCTGCCGAAGCAGTAGATACGGGAATGTTCCAGATAACGGCCCACCAGGCTACGGATGTGCACATTTTCGGTGCGGCCGGGCACACCGGCGCGCACGCAGCAGATGCCGCGGACGATCATGTCTACACGCACCCCGGCGCAGCTGGCTTCGCTGATCTTATCAATGATCTGCGGGTCGTTGATGGAGTTGTTTTTGAGGATCATCGAGGCAGGCTTGCCCTGCATGGCCAGTGCAATCTGGCGGTCCATCTCCTCCAGCAGCACACTCTTGAAGCGCAGCGGCGCTACCAGCATGGTGTCGGCCTCGCTGGTCAGACGCTGCAGGGCCATGTTGTTGAACACGGCGCTGGCTTCCTCGCCGATTTCCTGGCGGGTGGTAATGAAGGACAGGTCAGTGTACAGCTCGCTGGTCTTCTCGTTATAGTTGCCGGTGCCGATCTGTGTCAAGTATTTGTACTTGCCATCCTTGCGGCTGGTGATGAGCGTCAGTTTGGAATGGACCTTGTAATCGTCAAAGCCGTAGAATACCGTGCAGCCGGCATCCTCCAATTGTTTGGACCAGTCGATGTTGTTCTGCTCGTCAAAGCGGGCGCGCAGCTCGACCATGGCCACGACTTCCTTGCCGTTTTCTGCGGCGGCAATCAGCGCATTGACGATCTGAGAGTCGCTGGCCATGCGGTACAGCGTCATTTTAATGGAGACGACGTCTGGGTCCGCCGCAGCGCGCAGCAGCATGCGGATGAACGGGCGGATGCTCTGGTACGGGTAGGCCAGCAGCACATCGTGCTTGCGGACCTCGGTATACAGGTCGTACCCTGCCGGGGCCTGCATGGGCTTGGCCGGCGGGTAGAACATGGCGTTGTGGCTGCCGTCGCCGGAGATGCGGCCGGCCAGTTTGAACAGGCAGCCGGTATCCAGCGGCGAGGTCTGGGCATAGCAGCGGTCCGCCGGGACGACCAACTTCTCCCGCAGGAACTTGACGATCTCCTGCGGAGCGTCCGGCCAGAACTGCAGGCGCACAGCCGCCAGCTTGCGGCGCTTTTTCAGCAGGTCGCTCATGACATCGCGGAAGTCTATGTCGTGGTCCATCATGCCCTCGTCCACGGTAATATCCGCATTGCGGGTCACGCGGAAGAGGCACTGCTTCTGTACGCTGCTGCCTGCAAAGATGGTGGCGGCATAGTGGGCGACCAGCTCCTCCACGAAGGCAAAGCAGGTCTCCTCGCCGTCCTTGATGAAAAGCACGCGCTCAAACTGGCTGCTGACGGGCACGATGCCGTAGCAAACGCCGTCGTTTTTGCTGCGCAGCTGGGCCATGTAGTAAATATCTTTGTTGTTCAAAAACGGGAACGGATGGCGGAAATCCACGATCTGCGGGCTGAGCAGCGGCAGGAGCTCGCGCTGGAAATAAGCTTTCCAGAAATGCTCCTGCTGCTTGCTGAGCTTGGTAAAGTCCACCTTGCGGTAGCCCTCCTGCGCCAGAGCAGTGACAAGATGCTGGAAGTATTTGTCGCACTTTGCCTGCAGCTCGGCCACGCGGGGCGTGATAGCAGCAATCTGCTCCGCCGCCGTCATGTGGGTGACGTTATCGGTCTTGTTGTTTTTCACCAGCGTCTGGTCGTACAGCGAGCCGACGCGGACCATGAAGAACTCGTCCATATTGCTGCCGAAGATGGCGGCAAATTTCAGGCGTTCGCCCAGGGGCACGGTTTTTTCTTTGGCCAGCGCCAGCACGCGGCTGTCGAAGTCCAGCCAGCTCAGCTCACGGTTGATAAAGATGCTCTCGGACTTTTCCAAGGTGATTCCTCCCTATTTATGGTGCCTTTTCGGCGGGCGTTCCCGTCTGCGCCAGGCCCGCCCATTTTTCTGTCATTTGCTCTGATATGCCGGGGACATTGGCCACATCCTGAAGCGCCGCAAAGGGTCCGTGTTCTTCCCGGTAGGCAATGATGGCTGCCGCTTTGGCCGGGCCGATGCCGGGCAGGGTCTGCAAGGTTTCGGCATCGGAGGTATTCAGGTCCACCAGCTGTGTCGGCGCACTCTCGGCGGCAGCTTCCGTCTGCGGCAGTGCTGGCATATACGCGACTGGTGTGCCGGGCTGCCAGATCGGGGCAATCAAGAATAACGCACCCCATACAATGCCTGCCAGCACCACCAGTGTGGCCAAAAACAGCAGTACTTTTCGGTTAGGCTGCTGTTTTTGCATACATTTTCCCCCACGGTACTGTAGTTCTATTTATTATAGCATACTGTACAGATAATTGCACTTGAATTTCGCAGGTTTTACATAAATTATACGATTTTATCGGTGGCGGTGCAGGTCGGCATCCGGGTCAGGCTCCACCATCACGGCATCCGTGCCAATGGTTTTGATGCTCTGCCACGGGATCACAAGGTCGTCGTCGCTGCCCAACAGCCCCAGGCAGCGGCTGCGACCATGCAGCACCACAGCGGTAAGGCGGGCAGATTTTTCCTCAAACTCAATATCATCGATGCGGCCCAGGTTTTCGCCATTGGAAAGGCGTATCACATCCTTCCGGGCCAGGTCACGCAGCGTCATGGTCCACTCCCCCTTTGGTGTGCGATTTTTCGCCGCTTTATTGTATGCGGTAAGGGTGGAATTGTTTCTTGGACAAATCGGTGAATTTATGGTATACTGATATACTTAGAAGCCAAATAAGGAATCAATACTTCTCTTTTGCGGAGGGTTTTATGTATAAAAATATTATTTTTGATTTCGGCGGCGTGGTCGTGCAATTCAATCCCAAAGATTTTCTGATGGACCACTTTATGAATAAACGCGCCGAGGAAATTGTGTACGAGCTGACCTTTGGCAGCCAGGAGTGGCAGGATCTGGACCGCGGCACCATCACCCGTGAAGAGGGCAACGCTGCGATGCTGGAGAACGCCGCCCGCGTCAACCGCGTATTTGAGGTGCAGACCGTCATCGACGAGTGGCCCACCATCCTGCGCACGAAGGAATCCACTGTGCACACCATGCAAAAGCTGAAAGCCGCCGGATACCGCCTGTACTACCTGACCAACATCCCAGCGGATATTATGGACGAGCTGCGCCAGCGGGAATGGTTCTCACTGTTTGACGGCGGTGTTGCCTCCTGTGAGGTGCACCTGTGCAAGCCGGAACCGGCCATCTATACCACCCTGATGCAGACCTGCAACCTGGCGTATGACGAGTCGATCTTCATCGATGACAATAAGGTCAACGCCCAGGCCGCCTACAACCTGGGCATCACCGGCATCCTGTACAAGAACCCCAAGTCTTTTGAACGTGCCCTGCGTGCCTGCGGCATTGAGCTTGACTAAACCTTACACATTTTTCTTATAAAATCAAACACCCCGCAGCTTTGCTTTTGCTTGGCAAGGCCGCGGGGCGTTTTCGGTTTACTTTTAGTTCTGGCAGAAAATGTTCTGCTTTTGGATGATGGGATAATGCACGAGGGCCACGCCGTCCAAATCTTCGTGGTGCATGGACACAGCGGTGATCTGGTTGTTATCGTAGGTCGTGTAGTAATAGACACCTGTATCGGCGTTGCAGCAGCTTGTGTAGAGGGTGATCTCATACTTGCCGTCATCCAGCTCACAGCAGCCGCGCTGCTGCTCTACCGAGCCGAGGATGTGGAAGAACTGGCTGACACTGCTCATCTCGTCGTCGGCCGATTTCGAGTTGCCCCGGGTAAAGGCCACTTTGACAAAGCGGGACATCGAGGAAAGGTCGCCCGGCAGGCCGATGCCGCCCATGCCGCGGCTGAGTTCCGGCAGATCCACGCCGGGAGCGAAAGTGTTTTTCGGGGTCCGGGGGCTGAGGGCGCGGTAGTTGGCCAGCATGGCCATCTGCTGCGGGAACGGCGGGTTGTTGGTCAGCACCTCTACAGGATTCTCGTACACATGCAGGCCATCGTCCACGGCCTCCACCGTGATGCTGCCGGTGCGGTCAGTGATGAGCCAGTGCAGCTTTGCCGTGGGCAGCTGGGCATTAAATGGGATGTCCACAAGGTTCAGCTTGGCCAACAGGGCGCGTACCTCGTTCAAATCGGCGCACTGGCCCAGCAGCCAGGGGATCAGTTCAAACACCGAGATGTTGTCCTTTCCGTCCGTTTCCGACTGGCAGGCAGCGTTGCCCACAAAGTTCAGCCCTGCAATGCACAGGCCTTTCTCGTTGACAGCATCGTAGTAGAGCGGATACTCCTCGGCCACATAGGCCATACCGATCATGGCGTAGTGGGTGCGCATCTCCCCCGCCCGACGGAACGTGAACGGGTAGTTGCGCGGGGTGATGGTCACCTCATCCCCATAAGAAAATTCATAATCCAAGTTGCGGCCAAAGTACAGGTCTTTGGTCCGGTAGGATGCTGCCGTACACATAAGCGTTGGCTCCCTTCTTATTTTTGAGTAGTATAGCACAGCAGCGGGGCTGTATCCATTGCCAAATTGTAAACAAATGCCCTGCACGCAAAAAGCACGGTGCCCTGCGTGGAGCACCGTGCTTTCATTATGTCCGTATTTTACGCCAGGACGAAATGATAGACCAGCGAGACCGCAATGATCAGCGCACAGACAATGGCAGTGATCGGCGGGGCCCAGTGGATGATACGCTCGGCCATCTCGTCGTCTTCGCTCACCTCGTCATCGTCGGCATAGCGGCCGCGCTTTTTGCGAGGGGCGTAATCCTCGTCATCATCGGCGTCCAGATCGTCATCTAGCTCGTCGGTGTCGTACATCTGGGTGCCCTCGTCATCGTCGTCATCATCGGCAAACAGACGGCCCTTGGGGGCGTAGCGGCGGACGCGCTCGTCCTCCTCGTCCTGTTCCTCGTCATGGGCGGCGAAGTTCTTGGGGTCGTAGGCGGCGGTAGCACCGGCGTCATCCTCGATCTGGCTGTTGATGGCAGCCTGGGCAGCGGCAGCGGTGGCGGCGGGATCAGCCTTAGCGGCCACGGGCTGCTGCGGGGCAGCCTGCTGAGCCACGGCATTGATTTCCTGCTGCTGGCGCTCGGCCGCACGGCGGGCATCCTCCAGGATGTTGGTCAGGGTCGCTTTGATCTGGGCACGGTCGCCGCCGCACTCCGAGCAGACCGAGGTGTTTTCCTCATTGGGATGGAATGCACCGCAGGCGCAGAACCAGCCGTACTCGTTATCCTGCGGCACGCAGGTCAGCTGGGCGTTGCCGGTGCGGTTCTGCAGGGTGCGGGCGATGGAGGCGGGCAGCACGCGGGGCAGCTGCAGGCGCACGCGCTTGTAGGCGCGCAGGTCGACGCCGCGGCCGTTCAGGAACGCACGGTCCTGCTCGACCTCCACGCTGGAGACCGGCGTATCGCTGACATAGACAGCATCGTCACTGCCAAAGACCTCGCCAGGCTGGGCATTGAGCTGCTCGTAATAGAAATCGTCCTCGCACAGGACCTGGCCTGCGGCGTCCTTACATTTGAAATGGACGACCAGACCGGTCAGCGGCTCAGTGCCGACGTTTTTGAAGGTCAGGCAAACCGCAACTTCGCCGGTGACGTCACCTTTCAGCAGTTCTACGCGAACAAACTGGACCGGGCTGCCGGCCGTATAATAGTTGGCGCGGGACTGCGCCATCAAGGAAAAATTCTGATCCATGGTTCACACCTACTTTTTACTGTTGCACGTCGGGCTGGTCCGTAACCTGCTCGGCATCCGTATCGGATTTCGGCTGTTCGGCCTGGACGGCAGGTGCTGCCGGTTCGGCGGTCTTACCGTTGGCCAGGTCATAGGGCGGCAGGGTGCCACCCTCCATCAGGGTCTTGAACTCTTCGCCGCTGATCTTCTCGCGCTCCATCAGCACGGCCGAGACCTTGTGCAGTTCGGCCATGTGTTCGGTCAGGATACGGCGGGCCGTCTCGTAGGCTTCATCCACGATGTCGCGGATCTCGTTGTCGATCTCGGATGCAATCGCCTCGGAGTAGCCTTTGCCCTGGCCGAAGTCGCGGCCCAGGAAAGTCTCGCCGGGATCGCCGCCGTAGACCACGGGACCCAGCCGCTCAGAGAAGCCATAACGGGTAACCATGGCGCGGGCAGTCTTGGTGGCCTGCTCCAGGTCGCTGGAAGCACCGGTGGAAATGTCCTCCAGCACCAGCTGCTCAGCCACACGGCCGCCCAGGGAGGTAACGATGTTCTCAAACATCGCGGTCTTGGTAACGTAGCTGGGGTCCTTCTCGGGCAGGTACATGGTATAGCCGCCTGCACCGCCACGGGAAATAATGCTGATCTGATGCACCGGGTCATGGTGCTTGCTGAAGTAGCCGGTGATGGCGTGGCCGGTCTCGTGGTAGGCCGTCAGGCGGCGCTCCTCGTCGGTGACCACATGGCTCTTCTTTTCGGGGCCCATCATGACCTTGACGGAAGCTTCCTCGATCTCCGGCTCGGTGATGGCCTTCTTACCCTTGCGGGCTGCCAGCAGCGCAGCCTCATTAACGAGGTTCTCCAGGTCAGCGCCGGAGAAACCAGCCGTGGAACGGGCAATAGTCTTCAGACTGACATCTGGGCCGAGGGGCTTGTTCTTGGTGTGGACCTTGAGGATCTCCTCACGGCCCTTGACATCGGGCAAACCGACATAGACCTGACGGTCAAAACGGCCGGGACGCAGCAACGCCTTATCCAGGATGTCGGCACGGTTGGTAGCAGCCATCACGATGACGCCATCGTTGGCATCGAAGCCGTCCATCTCGACCAACAGCTGGTTCAGGGTCTGCTCGCGTTCATCATGGCCGCCGCCCAAACCGGCGCCGCGCTGGCGGCCCACGGCATCGATTTCATCGATAAAGACGATGGACGGCATGGTCTTTTTGGCTTTTTCAAACAGGTCACGCACACGGGAGGCACCGACACCGACGTACATTTCGACGAAGTCAGAGCCGGAGATGGCGTAGAACGGCACGCCCGCCTCGCCTGCGCAGGCACGGGCCAGCAACGTTTTACCAGTACCCGGAGGGCCCACCAGCAGCACGCCGTGGGGAATACGTGCACCCAAAGTATTGAACTTGCCGGGAGCCTTGAGGAACTCGACAACTTCCTGCAGTTCTTCCTTTTCTTCATCAGCACCAGCCACATCGGCGAAGGTCGCTTTGCGCTGGCTCTCCTGCTGGTCCTTGACCTTGGCACGGCCGACATTCATGATGCCGCCGCCCGCACCGCCGCGGTACATCGACATGAACAGCATACCGACGCTGCCCAGCATGACCGAGTAGAAGATGATCTCCAACCAGGGCACGCTGGTCTTGACGGCCACGTAGTCGAAGATCATCGGGGCGTCGGGGTTGGCCTCATTGTAGGCGTCCACAAACTCGGTGATCTTGCCGGTATTGAAGTCGCCGCCGTAGGGCAGCTTATAGCTGACGTAGACGGTTCCGCCGTTGGCGGGCAGTTCGTCGTCATCGTCCTGGCTGCCGCTGAGGTTGGTCAGCAAGCCGCCAGACGGCAGATCTGCCGTGGAGGACGTATCCTCCGGCAGAGGCTTCTTGCCCTCTTTAAGCCACATCTCCAGGACGTTGGTGTTGCGGTCCAGCCGGTAAGAGGTTACCTGCTGATTCTGGAAATAATAGTAGATGTCAGAGTAATTGACATGCTTGGAAGCCGAAGCCGCAACCAGCGGTGAGAGACTTACGAAAAGCAGTACCACTACCATGAGCACGGCAACCAGCAGGATGCCGCTGAAACGAGGTTTGCGCTGCAAGAAATCAACTCCTAAAATCCGGCGCGAGGCCGGACGATTTTACGCCCACCCGGGCTTTACTTGGAATACACTTCCGGCTTGAGGACACCGACATACGACAGATTGCGATATTTTTCGTCATAGTCGAGGCCGTAGCCGACAACGAACTCATCAGGAACTTCAAAGCCGCAGTAATCCGGCTCAATGTCCGCCTTGCGGCGGCTGGGTTTGCTGAGGATGGTGCAGAGCTTAACGCTGTTGGGGTTGCGCATCTTCAGCATCGGCACCAAGTGAGACAGGGTGATGCCGGTGTCCAGGATGTCTTCGACGATCAGCACGTCTTTACCGGAGAGGTCGGCGTCCAGATCCTTGATGATCTTGACAAGGCCCGTGGAGGACGTGTTGGCTCCGCCGTAGCTGGAAACGACCATAAAGTCGATGCCGCACGGGATGCTGACAGCCCGCATCAGGTCCGCCATAAAGACGACCGAACCTTTTAAAATGGAGACCAGCAGCAGATTCTTGTCTGCATAGTCCTTGCTGATCTGCGTGCCCAGCTCAGCCACGCGGGTCTTGAGCTGTTCTTCCGAGACGAGGATATGGTCAATATCCCGATCCATGACACTCTGCATAGTTTATGCCTCCCCTGTTTTTTCCGTCCGCACCGTTAGCACTTCATGCGTATACGCATCGGGAGCGCAGCCTTCGGCAAAGCCGCTGCCCCAGAGCCAGAGCACCTCACTGCCGCTGGCCAGCAGCGGCAGCAGCGCCCGCTCATCCAGCGGGACGCCCAGTTCGTTGTAATATTTTTTGAGTGTTTTACGTACATGCCTGCCAGCCGGGCGGAAACTGTCCCCCGGCTGCCGTGTGCGCAGCATAACATTCCCTTGTATTTTAGCACAATCCGCGCAACAGTTTAAGTCTTTTTTGAAAATTGGTTGATTTTTTAGAAATTCTTCATACTTTACGCGCCGAAATTCCACAAAATAACCACCCGGAAGGCTAAAGCTGCCCTCGCTAAGGGGCTGCGGCGGGGCCGGCGGCGGTTTTATGCCCTGCGGGGTCAGGCGCAGCAGCACGCCGTTTTTGATCTTATAGGTCACTTCCGGCGTCAATTGCAGGGCGCCTTCCCGCTGCAAAACAAGGAAACGCAGAAGGTTTACATACTTTTCTTCGGCGTCCCGCACAGGGCTGATAAGCGCATGCAGCGCTGCATCCAGCACCGGGCCGCGGGCGCGGCAGAGGGTCTCGACCTCATAGCCGCCCTGCACAGCAGCCGCTTGCAAAAGCGCAGCTGCTTCGGCGGTCAGCCAATCATCCAGTGCCCGCATCTGGCGGCACAGGCGGGCGATTGCCTGCTCCGCCGCCGGGTTGACGCTTTGCAGCGCCGGCACCACCGTGTGGCGGATGCGGTTGCGGGCGTAAAGGTCGGCGGCGTTGGTCTCATCCTGCACATAGTTTTGCCCAAGGGCGGCACAGTATGCCTCGGTATCGGCGCGGGTCAGGCACAGGCAGGGGCGGCGGTAGATGCCGCGGCAGGGCGGGATACCTGCCAGCCCGTGCAGGCCTGTCCCCCGCGCCATGCGGAACAAGAGCGTCTCCGCCTGGTCAGAGCAGGTGTGGGCCGTGGCAATCAGCGCTTCCTCCCGAGCGGCCAGCTGGTCGAACCAGGTATAGCGCAGCTCCCGCGCCCATTCCTCACTGGGCTGGGGCGGGATGGGCACACCCTCTTTCTCGGCATCATACAGGAACAGTTCTACCCCGTTCCGGCGGCAGAACGCCGTGACAAAGTTGGCGTCAGCCCGGGCTGACGCACCGCGGATACCGTGGTTGACGTGGGTGGCCAGCACTTCGATGGCCAAGTCTTTGCGCCGCCGAAGCAAAAAAAGCAACAAAGTCATAGAGTCTGCTCCACCGGAGTAGGCTGCAATGACTCTGTCGCCAGACTTGAACAGACCCTGCTGGCGGCAGTAGGCCAACAGAGTCTCCTCGATACACTGTACAGTTTTTTCCGCGTCAGTACTCATGGCTCACATCCAGGTTGCTGAAGCGGGTATGCGCGCCGTCCCAGCCCAGGCGCACAACGCTGGTCTCACCGTGACGGTTCTTTGCCACGATGCACTCGGCCTCGTTCTCGTTGGCCTGGCTGTCCTCGCCGTTTTGGGAGTTGTAGTAGGCCGCACGGTAGAGAAACAACACGACATCGGCGTCCTGCTCGATAGAGCCGGAATCACGCAGGTCGGAAAGCTGGGGGCGGTGGTCCGAACGGCCGGTAGTCTTTTCCGCTGCACGGGAAAGCTGCGACAGAGCGATGACCGGGACGTTCAGTTCCTTGGCCATGATCTTCAGGTTTCGGGTAATATCACTGATTTCCTGCACGCGGCTCTCGGTGCGCTTGGCACTCTGCATCAATTGCAGGTAGTCAATGATGACAAGGCCGATCTTTTCCTTTTTGGGATCCTGGTTGATGGTGCGGATCTTCGCCTTGATCTCCGGCACCGAAATGCCGGAGGAATCGTCCATATAGATGGGTGCGTTATACAAAAGCGACGTAGCCTGGGCAAAATCGTTCCAGTCGGAGTTGTTCAGACGGCCGGTACGGAATGCCTGGCTGTCGATGTTGGCAGTGCTGGAAAGGATACGGTCGGTCAGCTGTTCGCAGGTCATTTCCAAGCTGAAAATGATGGTTGGAACTTTCTGCTGACGCGCCACGTTGGTGGCGATGTTCAGCGCGAAGGAGGTCTTGCCCATACCGGGGCGGGCGGCCAGAATGATAAGGTCCGAACGGCCCAGGCCGGTAAGCACGGTGTCCAGGTAGTTGAAGCCCGTGGGGATGCCGGCGAACTTGTCGCGGTCGGCACCGCTCAACTTCTGCATGGTGTCGATAACTTCCAGGATGGATTCCCGGATGGTCTTGACGCCGGATTTATCGCGGCCGCTGCGGATGTCATAAATCTTCTGTTCGGCGCTTTCCAGCAGCATGTCGGCATCCTCGCCGGAGGTTGTCTCGCTCAAAATGCTGCGGGCGGCTTCGATCAGGCGGCGGGCCTGGTACTTTTCCCGGACGATCTTTAAGTAGGAATCGACGTTGGAGATAGCCGGGACCGTCTCGGCCAGGTGGGTAACGTAGACCTTGGCATCGTCTGCACCGGCAAAGGTGCCGTTGTTGCCCAGGGCGTTGACCAGCGTGATGAGGTCGACGGCTTCGCTCTCGGTGTAAAGAGAGCGCATCGTCTCGTAGACGGCGCGGTTCTGATCCGAATAGAACATTTCAGGTTCCATATCGGTGATGAGGCGGTTCAGTACCGTTTCATCCATCAGGGCGGCGCCCAGCACGCTCTGCTCGGCCTGCATGTTGTAGGGCATCTGGATGCCCAGACTGGACAGGCTCAATTCTTCATTTCTCGGCATGGCAGACTCCCCTCCTTTTGCCTGTGAAGTTGGTTGGCTTTACAGTTCTTCCACTTTCAGTTTGAACGGTGCGACAACGCCGGCATACAGGCGCACAGCGGCGTCATAGCTGCCAAACTCCTTGATAGCGGACGGCAGCTCGACTTTTTTCTTGTCGATCTCGGTGCCGGTCAGCTGGGTCAGCAGTTCAGCGACTTCTTTGCCGGTGACCTTGCCATACAGCTTGCCGGAGGCACCGCCCTTGACTTTGGCGGTGACGACCTGGCCCTTGATCTTTGCAGCCAGCTCCTCGGCAGCCGTGCGGGCTTCTGCCTCATGGTGGGCCTTGGCCTCGCTCTTGGTGCGGGCCTGGTTCAGGGCAGCGGCGTCTGCGGGGGCAGCCAGGCCGCGGGGGAACAGAAAGTTGCGGGCGTAACCGTCCGAAACCTCATGGATTTCGTCTTTTTTACCGATGGTCTTGACATCCTGTTTCAGAATGATCTTCATATAGATTCCCTCCGTATGTCTCTATTTTTACCGTGCCGCGTCCTGCTGGGCAGCCTGGGCGGCGCGGTAAATGTCAATTTGTTCACGGATGCGCGTTTCGGCATCCTGCAGGGTACAGTCATGCAGCTGGGCACCGGCCATCATCAAATGACCGCCGCCGCCCAAGGGCTCCAGAATGACCTGCACGTTCAAGGCGCCCATACTGCGGGCAGAGATGTTGACGCCGCCGTTTTTGGCGACAGCCACAAAGCTGGCGTCCACGCCGTTGATGGTCAGCAGATCGTTGGCCGCCATGGGCAGCACTACGTTCATGCCGGCATCCAGCTCCTCCGAGAGGGCGATGGCACAGCCTTTGTAAATGTAGGCGCTTTCCACAATGTGGGCGCGGGCCTCGTACTCCTCTTTCGAGGTGTTGAACAGCAGCTTGGTATCGGCGGTCTGGGCGCCGCGGCTGCGCAGCCAGGCGGCAGCCTCAAAGGTGCGCACGCCCACATGCAGCGCAAAGCTGCGGGTGTCCAGCATGATGCCGGCCAGCAAGGCCTGGGCTTCCAGCGCGGTGATGTTATCCTCTTTGGGCAGGAACTGCAGCAGTTCACACACCAGTTCGCTGGCACTGGAGGCGTAAGGCTCGTGGTAGAGCAGCAGCGGGTTGTCGATATGGCCGACCGCCATGCGGTGGTGATCGATGACAACAATGCGCTTGCACTTTTCGTAGATTTTCTGGCTTTCCAGCAGGCGCTTCTGGTAGGTATCCACCACGATCAGCAGCGTGCGGGGCGTGATAACATCCAGCGTTTGGTCCGGCGGGATGAAGTTGTGTCCCTCGCCTGCATCGATGAACGTCTTCAGCAGCGGGCCTGCCAGGGTGGCGTCGCTATTGACGGCGATGACCGCCGGGACGCCGCAGATCTTGCAGATGCGCAGCGCACCGATGGCCGAGCCGATGGCATCCAGGTCGCTCATGCGGTGGCCCATAATGATGACGCTGTCACTCTTTTTGATAAGGTCGCACAAGGCGTTGGCGATGATGCGGCTGCGCACATGACTGCGCTTTTCGACACCGTGGGAGATACCACCGTAGAATTCAAAGCCGTCCACGGTCTTCACAGCCGCCTGGTCGCCGCCTCGGCCGAGGGCAATATCGATGCTCTCGCGGGCCATCTGGTGACATTCCTGCAAAGTTTTGCCGCCGTGACCTACGCCGATGGACAGCGTGGTAAAGCCGCCGGGATGCAGCGCGCGCACCTGGTCAAGAATTTCAAACCGTTCCTGCAGCATCCAGTGGATGTCGCGTTCCTCCACTACCGCAATGTAGCGGCTATTGGAGATCTTGCGCAGGAAACCGGTGCTTTTGGCGATGTACGCTTCCAGCAGACTGTTGATAGCTTCCAGCTCCTTGGCCTGCTCGCTGTCCTTCATGTCGTCGAACAGTTCATCGTAGCTGTCGATCACGATGATCAGGCAGGCAGGGCGGCTGGCGGTGTATTCCTCCAGCGTTTGTTTATAAACGGTATCGTCCACAAGGTAGACGATGTTGGTCCCGCGGCCGCCCTTGGCGGCGCCTGCGTAGGCGGTGAACCGCTTGTCCCCTACGCTCAAGTCCTGACCGTGGGGGCGGCTGCAGACCGCAAGGTCCAGTTCCGGGAAAAGCCGGTCGATAGGCCGGGTCACGGCATCGGTGCCGTTCAGCACTTCCTCCCGGAAGATAGTATTATACCACAGCACGCGGCCGTCTGCAATCAGCATCGTGGGGATGGGCAGGCCGGTCAGGCTGTACTGGATGCGGCTGTTCTCAAAGTCCGTACTGCAAAGGTTTTTGGCCACAAAGGTGCGCAGACGGCGGCGCTGATACCACAGTACGCCCAGCGCTGCAACGACCAGCACGGCCGAGGCAATGAGCCATTTGGGCGACAGCAACGCCACCGGCACGGCCAAAGCCGCGCAGGCAATGAGCAGCAGCAGGATGACCGCTGCCAGATCCAGGCCTTGCTTTTGCTTCATGGCAAATCCCTCACATTTTTACATCAGTTTGGGGTGATCTTACACTTCCAGCAGGATAGGCAGGATCATCGGGCTGCGCTTGGTCTTGCGGTAGATATAGCTGGAAAGTGCCTCGCGCACACGGGCCTTGACGCTGGCCCAATCGTGCATATTGTCGCTCAGGCTGCGGTCCAGGGCCATCTCTACCTGCATGCGGGCACCGTCCATCAGTTCCTCGCTCTCGCGGACATAGACGAAGCCGCGGCTGACAAGATCCGGACCGGACAGCACCTGGCCGGTGGAACCATCCACAGCAGCCGTCACGATGATGATGCCATCCTCGGACAGGTGGTGGCGGTCACGCAGGACCACATTGCCCACATCGCCCACGCCGTAGCCATCCACCATGACGGCACCGGCGGTAACGGTGTTCTCCACGGTCATGCCGTCGGCAGACAGGCGGATGTTCTGGCCGTTCTCGGCGATATAAATGTTCTGCTTCGGGATATAGCCCAGGTGCTCGGCCGTCTCGGCGTGGCGCTTGAGCTGCTTGAACTCACCGTGCACGGGCAGGAAGTACTGCGGGTGCGCCAGGGTCAGCATGAGCTTCTGTTCTTCCTGGCAGGCGTGGCCCGAAACATGGGTGTCGTACATGTTCTCGTAGATGACCTCGGCGCCCAGGGCCAGCAGGCCGTTGACGACCTTGGTAACGGTCTTTTCGTTGCCGGGGATGGGACGGGCCGAGATGATGATAAAGTCGTTGGGGCCGACCTTGACCTGACGGTGGCTGGCCTGCGCCATGCGGGACAGCGCAGACAGCGGCTCGCCCTGGCTGCCGGTGGTAATGAGCACGACCTTTTCCGGCGGGTACTTGTTGATCTCCTCGATGGGGATCAGCACATTGTCAGGGGCATGCAGGTACCCCAGTTCGCGGGCCATCTCGGTGTTGGAGACCATGCTGCGGCCGCTGACGGCCACCTTGCGGCCCGACTCAATGGCCAGGTCGATGATCTGCTGCACGCGGTAGATGTTGGAGGCAAAGGTCGCCACGATGATGCGGCGCTTGCCTGCCTTGCCGAACAGGCCGCGCACGCCCTCGGCCACCGTCTGCTCCGTCGCGGTAAAGCCCGGGCGCTCGGCGTTGGTGGAGTCGGACAGCAGAGCCAGCACGCCCTTGCGGCCGTACTCGGCAATGGTGGACAGGTCGGTGACGGCATCACCGGACAGCGGCGTGTAGTCGACCTTGAAGTCGCCGGTGTGGATGACCACGCCCGCCGGGCACTCGATGGCGAAAGCCAGCGCGTCGGGGATAGAGTGGTTCACGTGAATGGGTTCGACGGTGAAGCAGCCGAGTTTGACCTTCTGGCGGGGGCGGATCTCGTGGAAGACGGCGCTGGATGCCAAGCCGTGTTCCTCGAGTTTATTCTTGATGAGGCCGATGGTCAGCCGGGCAGCGTAGATCGGCACGTTGAATTTTTTGAGCAGGTACGGCAGGCTGCCGATGTGGTCTTCGTGTCCGTGGGTAATGAACAGGCCCTTGATGCGGTCCTTGTTCTCCAGCACGTAGGTGAAATCCGGGATGACCAGATCGACGCCGAACATATCCGCATCCGGGAAGACGAGGCCGCAATCGACCAGGATCATATCGCCCTGGCACTCATACAGGGTGATGTTTTTGCCGACTTCACCCAGACCGCCCAGCGGGCAGATGTGCATGGGGATGGCCGGAGTCATCTCGTAGTGGGGGGCATTGTTATTCTTCTGGGGCTTGCGGCCGCGGCGCTGCTGGTGCGGAGCCTGACCCTCCCCCTGCGGTGTGTTGCGGGGGCGGCGCGGGCGCGGTGCAGGCACGGATTGTGCCGGGGCCTGGGCAGCTTCGGCAGCGGCCGGGCGGGCAGGACGGCGGCGGGGCTTATTGGCCGGGGTGCTATTCTCCTGCGGGGGCTTATTCTGATGATTCTGGCGCGGGGCGCGGCGCGGCGCACCGGCCTTGTCGGTGCCAGAATAGTTGTTATTTTTACGCTTAGGCTTGAATTCTTCCATGAAAACCTCCGATTCTCATCTAGCAGGACTGACGTATACCGCTCTGTACACGCCGCCATTTCCTGCGCCTGTTTGCGATTTATGTATTTTTGCTAAAGGGTGGGTCTACCCTTATAAGACAGTGGCTGGGCGCGAAGAGCCCACCTGAAAAGGTGCGGCCGGGCCCGGTTTCATACACAACATTGCAATTACTATTTATTATAAACGGATTGTGGTTACTTGTCAAACGCCTTGCCATCTTTGCAGGTACACGCTATAATAAATAGTATTACCGGATCATGGGAGATTACGAATGAAACAGATTGAAATTTATACCGACGGCGCGTGCAGCGGCAACCCCGGCCCCGGCGGCTGGGGGGCCATTTTGCGGTTCCGTACCGCACAGAAAGTGTACGAGAAGGAGCTTTCCGGCGGCGAGGCCAACACCACCAACAACCGCATGGAGATGACCGCCCTGCTGGAAGCCCTGCGCCAGTTGAAAGAGCCCTGCGCCATCGATTTGTACAGCGACAGCCAGTATGTCATCAACGGGCTGGAAAAAGGCTGGGCCAAGGGGTGGCGCGCCCGCGGCTGGAAAAAAGCCGACAAGTCCCCCGCCCTGAACCCTGACCTGTGGGCCCCGCTTTTGGAAGAAAGCGAAAAGCACAAGATTACCTACCACTGGCTGAAAGGCCACGCCGGCCATCCCGAAAACGAGCGCTGCGACCGCATGGCCGTGGAGCAGAGCAAAAAGTACGGCGGCCGCCAGGCATAACGCCCCCCTCTACCTATAAAATAAGGAGAAAGACAATGGATGGTTTCAACACCTTTGAAAAGCAGGACAAAGTGCTGCTGGGGCTGAACAGTGGCGCTGATGCCGCAGCAGCCTACCGCATTTTGCAGCAGCAGGGCTTTGCCGTGCTGACCTTTACCGCCGAAGATACTGCCGACTCCCCCGCCGCCCCGGCCACGCTGCTGCCGCTGCTGGCCGAGCAGGCCGCCAAGCTGGACTGCGCCTTTATCGCCACCGGGCATTATGCCCGCATTGAAGTGGACGAGGGCGGCGTGTCCCACATCATTACTGCTGTGGATGCCGAGGCTGACCAGAGTGCCCTGCTGGCTGACCTGCCGCAGGAATTGCTGGCCAAGCTGGTGCTGCCCCTGGGCGAGTTCAGCAAGGCGGATGCCGCCGAGATCGCCGCTGCCAAAGCGGAATAACCTTGCTGCAAAAGTAAAACAAAATATGCAAAAAGCAGATGTACCGCAACGGGTGCATCTGCTTTTGTTTTGCGATTATTTTTTGAAGAACGGCGTAAAGTCGAAGGTGGCAAAGTAGTCGGCCGGGGTCTCGGCACGGCGAATCTTCTGGAAGGAGCCGTCCGGTTTCAGCAGCACCTCGGCGCTGCGCAGCTTGCCGTTGTAGTTGTAGCCCATCGAGAAGCCGTGGGCACCGGCATCGTGGATAAAGAGGATGTCGCCCTTGTCGATTTCAGGCAACATGCGGTCGATGGCAAACTTATCGTTATTCTCGCACAGGCCGCCGACGACATCGTACTTGTGGTCGCAGGGAGCTTCTTCCTTGCCCAGCACCGTGATATGGTGGTAAGAGCCGTACATGGCCGGACGCATCAGGTTGGCGGCACAGGCATCGACACCGATATACTCCTTATAAATGTGCTTTTCGTGGATGGCGGTGGTAACGAGGGCACCGTAGGGTGCCAGCATGAAGCGGCCCATCTCGGTAAAGATGGCTACATCGCCCATCCCAGCGGGCACGAGGATCTCCTCAAACTTTTTGCGCACGCCTTCGCCGATGGCGGCAATATCATTGCTCCGCTGGTCAGGACGATAGGCAATGCCCACGCCGCCGGACAGGTTGATAAACTTGATTTTTGCGCCGGTGCGCTTGTGCAGACGGACGGCCAGTTCAAACAGGATGCCGGCCAGCTTGGGATAATAGTCATCGGTGACGGTGTTGCTGGCCAGGAAGGAGTGAATGCCGAACTCCTCTGCGCCCAATGCCATCAGACGGGTGTAGGCCTCGGCCATCTGGTCCTCGCTCATGCCGTACTTGGCGTCGCCGGGGTTATCCATGATGCCGTTGCCCAGCTCAAACACACCGCCCGGATTGTAGCGGCAGCAAACTGTCTTGGGGATACCGGCCGTTTCTTTGAGGAAGTCCACATGGGTCAAATCGTCCAGGTTGATGTAAGCGCCCAGCTCGTAGGCTTTCTGCATGTCCTGCGCCGGCGTCTCGTTGGAGGAAAACATGATGTCGCTGCCGGTAAAGCCGCAGGCCTCGCCCATCAGCAGCTCGGTGTAGCTGGAGCAGTCGACGCCGCAGCCCTCCTCCTGCAGAATTTTCAGGATGTAAGGGTTCGGGGTGGCCTTGACGGCAAAGTACTCCTTGAAGCCTTTATTCCAGCTGAACGCGGCGTTGACCTTGCGGGCGTTTGCGCGGATACCAGCCTCATCGTACAGGTGGAAGGGCGTGGGGATCTCAGCGGCAATGGCCCGTGCCTGGGCCAGCGTAACAAACGGCTTTTTCTGCGGCATATCTACTCTTTCCTTTCCCAACTAAGATAGTTGTTATTATACGCTGTTTACCGGCTTTCGGCAAGAGCAGTGCGGGAAAATATGCAGGGATATGCAAAAAGGCCGCCCCAAGGGGCGGCTGTTTTGCGTAGAATTCAATCCGCGTTTGCTTTACAGGGCAGCTTCGTGTTCCGGGCTTTCGCTCTGAATATGCAGGCGGGCGGCCAGCAGGCGGTTGTCCAACTGGTGGCAGGTCCAGCGGTAGGCCGGGTACAGGAAGATGCAGGCCGCGATCCAAGCGGCGGGGTTCGCCAGCTCGGCGCCAAAGTAGCCCAGCATCGGCACCAGCACGATGGCCACGGCGGTACGGGCGATCATCTCGGCCACGCCGGCCATCATGGCCAGCGTGGAGAAGCCCAGGCCCTGGATGCTGTAACGCCAGACGATCAGCGCACCCAGCGGCACGAAAAACACGCTGTTCCAGAAGAGGTACTCGCGCCCCATGGCGACGATCTCCACCTCGGTGGTCGTGTCGAGGAAGAGGGACATGACGGCTACATCGGCAAAATGCAGGATAAGAGCCGAAGCAATGCTGTAGACGGTGGCGATCAGCAGTGCGCTGGTAACGCCTTTGCGCACGCGGTCCATCCGGGCGGCACCCAGGTTCTGGCCCGAGTAGGTGGCCATGGCCGTGCCGACGCTCTCCAGCGGGACGGTCAGCAGGTTCATCGTCTTGCTGGCGGCGGTGACGGCGGCGACAGCCGTGCTGCCCAGCACGTTGACGGCCCACTGCATGATAACGCTGCCGATGGCCGTGATGCTGCACTGCAGGCCCATCGGCACGCCGATGCCCATCAGGCGGGTGCAGGCGCGCTTGCTGAAGGCGAGCTCGCCTTTCTGCATATGCAGCACCTCAAACTTGCGGCACAGGAAGCCGAAGCTGACCACGCCGGAGATGGCCTGGGAAATATCGGTGGCCAGCGCTGCGCCGAGGATTCCCATCTTGAACGGCACGATGAACAAAAGATCCAGGCCGATGTTCAGGGCGCTGGTCAGGATCAGGAAGTACAGCGGCGTTTTGCTGTCGCCCAGGGCGCGCATGATGCTGGCGACCATGTTGTACAAAAAGATGAACGGGATGCTGGCGAAGATCCAGCCAATATAGATGACCGCGCCGTCCAGGATGTCCTCAGGCGTCTGCATCAGCACCAGCAGCGGGCGGGTCAGGGTCACCGTGGTGATGGTAAGCACTACGCTGAATGCGATGCACAGCCAGGCGGCATTAGCCACATGGCGGCGCAGGTCGCTGTAATCCCGTGCGCCGAACAGCTGAGCGATGGGGATGGCAAAACCATTGCAGATGCCAATGACGAAGCCCAGGATCAGGTAGTTGATGGAGCCGGTGGAGCCGACCGACGCCAGCGCACTGACGCCGCAGAAACGGCCTACGATGATGGTATCTGCCAGCGCATAAAATTGCTGGAACAGATTGCCCAGCACAAGCGGCAGGGTGAAGAACAGGATCACTTTCAGCGGGCTGCCGCCGGTAAGGTCTTTTGTCATAGTGCGTTTATTCCCTCTATATTCTCTACTTTCCAAAATGCGTTCTCTATCACTGCGGCCCTTATAAATACCGCGGCTGTTATTATAGCACGCGCGGCGGCAAAATCAAGGGGTGAAACCATGCAAATTTTGCGTTTTTGCGCAAGAAAACCGCCCTGCAGAGAACACTGCAGAGCGGTGGGGTTGCTGTAGGCTGTCAGGCGGCCGGTTCCCTGTTAGTCGTTGGAGGAAATGTCGGTGCCGAAGTACTTCTCGCTCAGATCTTTCAGCTGGCCGGAGGCACGCAGCTCGTCAATGGCGGTGTTAATAGCCTCACGCAGGGTGGCGGTCTCGTCGCCCTTGCGCAGCGGGATAGCAACCTCGTTGGCGTCCTGGGTCAGGACTGCGATCTTGACGTTGGCGTCGGGATGCTCTTTGGTGTAGTCGTAAAAGGTAACCTCAGCGTTCAAGGTAGCATCGATGCGGCCGCTGTTCAGCAGTTCGAAGGTCTGGTTCAGGTCGTCCACGCCGGTAACGTCGGCGCCGTACTGCTCAGCCAGCTGGGCGTAGGTGCTGGAGATGGTGTTGGCGGTCTTTTTGTCCTTCAGATCTTCCAGGCTGTTGATGGTATCGTTATCACCCTTGGTGATGACGGCGGTGCGGTTGTAGGCGTACGGCTCGGAGAAGTCGTATTTCTCGGCGCGCTCCTCGGTGATGTCCACGCCGTTGACCATGATGTCGTAACGGCCAGCGTCCAGACCGGCCAGCAGGCCGTCCCACTCGCCCTCGATGAACTCCGGCTCAACGCCCAGCTTCTCGGCGATCAGGGTAGCAACTTCCACGTCATAGCCGACGAGGTTGTCGTTTTCATCGTGGTAGGTCCAGGGGGCCCAGGTTCCCTCCATGGCGACGGTGATGGTGCCGCGCTCCCGGATCTGGCTCAGCAGGTCGGCAGAAGCGGCGGTATCGGTGGTGGCGCTGTCGGCGGCGGAATCAGCAGCCGGGGCAGCGGAAGAAGCGGCAGAGCTGCCGCAGCCAGCCAGCACGGCGGCGGAAATAGCGGCGGTCAGGGCCAGGGCGGTGATCTTTTTACGGTTCATCAGGTAAAACTCCTTTGTTTGTAATTCTGCAGGAACTCCCGGGTGCGGGGCTGCTGCGGGTTGGTGAAGAAAGTTTCGGCGTCGGCCTGCTCCACGATGACGCCGGCGTCCATAAAGACAACGCGGTTGGCCACATGGCGGGCAAAGTCCATCTCGTGGGTGACGACCAGCATCGTGCGACCCTCATCGGCCAAACGGCGCATGACGGTCAGCACCTCGCCGGTCAGCTCGGGGTCGAGGGCCGAGGTCGGCTCGTCGAAATAGAGGATCTCCGGGTCGTAAGCAATGGCGCGGGCAATGGCCACGCGCTGCTGCTGGCCGCCGGAAAGCTGGCTGGGATAGTGGTCGCAGCGGTCCCCCATGCCGACTTTATCCAGCGCGGCACGGGCGATCTCGTCGGCCTGGTGCTTGTCCATCTTGCGGGCAATGACAAGGCCCTCGGTCACGTTTTGCAGCGCGGTCTTGTTGGCGAACAGGTTGTAGTTTTGGAACACAAAACCGGTGCGGCGGCGCAGGGCGTGAATCTGGGCGTGGGTGATGCGGCTCAGCTCCACCTGCTGGCCGTCAAAGACCATGGTGCCCGCATCGGCATGCTCCAAAAAGTTCATGCAGCGCAGAAGCGTTGTTTTGCCGCTGCCGCTGGAGCCGAGGACGGCCACGACATCGCCCTTCTGGATATTGAGATTGATGCCCCTTAAGACATGCAGGTCACCGAAGGATTTTTGCAGATCATGGATTTCCAGCATCGTATCAACTCCTTTGTGCGCCGCGGCGGTTCAGCAGCTTCTCGCCCCAGGCCTGCACGCGGGTCAGCACCGTGCAGAACAGCAGGTAGACAAGGCCGACCTCCAAATAGAGGGCCAGCGGCTCGTAGGTGCGGGCGACGATGCGCTGGGTGGTCATGAACATTTCGGTCACGGTGATATTGGCCGCCAGAGAGGTATCCTTGACCATGGCGATCAGGGAGTTGGCCAGCGTGGGGAACGCCGTGCGCAGGGCTTGCGGCAGGATGATGCGCCACATGATCTGCATGTAGCTCATGCCCACGCACTGCCCTGCTTCCAGCTGGCCCTTGGGCACCGATTCCAGCGCCGCGCGGATAGTCTCGGCACCGTAAGCACCCTCGTTGATGGAAAACACCAGCACCGCCGCAGGGAACGGCTCGATGAGGATGCCGACGCCCGGCAGGCCGTAGAACACTACAAACAGCTGCACCAGAATGGGCGTACCGCGGATGATCCAGATGTACAGGCGGGCCAGCTTGGTAAGTACCGGCACCTGGGCAAACTGCACCAGCGCCACCGCTACGGAGATGACAAGAGAAATAGAAAAGGACAGCGCCGTCAACGGGATGGTGACGGTAATGCCAGGGATCAGGATCTTAAAAAAGGAATCCGCCAATATCTGGGCAAGGCGTTCTGTCATGATGGGGATGTTCCCTCCTTGGGGTTTTATTTCCTACTTTTTTAGTATGCTTGCAAAATCAACTGCTCTATCATACATGCAGCCGTCGGGTTTGTCAAGGCCGCAGGTATTCAACCTGCCATAAAACTATAACATGGAACCGAGGTTTAAGTTCAAGCGACATTTTTGCTGTTTTTGTTTAATTTTTGCAGCGTCTCTCCCTCATACACAAAAAGCCTGCGACAGGAAACCTGTCGCAGACTTTTACGCTTGGAGCTGGTAGCCAGACTTGAACTGGCGACCTGCTGATTACGAATTGGGGCTTCTTGGCGTTGTATCGTTAAATATCGTGCAATAATGTACGATATTATGCCAATGTGAGTAAAGTTCCGTTTAGTTACTTTTAGTAGTTTTCAATGCAATTATGCCCAAATTATGACCATTTTTGCAGTCCTATAAATGGGAAAAGCGCCCCTTGCGGAGCGCTCTTTCTTTCCGGGTCACTTGATTGGGCAAACCTCGCGGATAAGTTCAATGCCTTTGGTGGCTACCTGCCGGATGTAGGGGGTAGGGTCTGTGTGCTGCATCTGGCGCAGGGCTTTGATGTGGCGCTTATATTCTGCCCGGCTGCATTTCGGGAGTTTGTGTCCGGTCTGCCCGTCAAGATGCGCCCCAGCAATCAGGGTGATTACCATGAGGTTCTTGCCCTCTGGCGTTGCCCGGTGCAGCATATCCAGCAGTTCCCGGTCCTCATTTTTGAGCGTCATTGTTCTGTTCTCCCTTCATAAAGTTCATTGAGCCAGTAATCGCCGTAGCGATACGAGATGATATAGCCGTTGGTGCCTTGCGTTGGCCCTACGGGGACAGCGCAGCGGATAGTAACCGCACAGCCCGCATGAAAGGCCAGCAGGAGCGCCAGCACAGAAAGGGTAATGCAGATTGCTTTCTTCATGGTTAAACCTCCGTGTGTGTCCCGGCGGGGCCTTGTGTAGCGTTCAGCTGGTCGAGGATATACCGGGCTTGACCGTCTGTCAAAGTCAAGGCTTCTTTTGCAAGACTTAGGCGCAGATCCCATAGCTCTTTATCTGTCATTTCTTGGCTTCCTCCTGTTCAAGAATCAGTTTCGTTGCCATGCACCAAAGGGTGTCTAACTGGGCATCTGTAGCGGCCACTAGCAGGCCCTGTAAGGCCGTGATATAGGCAGCGCGGTTAATTTCATTCATAAGCGTTTGAACCTCCTGAAAGCGCCCGTATAGCCTGATAGCGCAGCTGTGGTTGTTATTCTGCCGTGCGGCAGTGCTTGACGGTCTGGATGTATTGCAGAACCTTTTCCAGTTCATCAGCGGTCAGGTCATCGGCAGCGGTCTTGATTTTTTCAAGTAGTTCCATTGCAAACCATCCTTTCAGGCGATAGAGAAGCGGCGGCTCGTGGTGGTCTTGGTGAAGCGGGCGGCCAGTTCCGGCGCGGCAGCTTTCAGGCCCTTGCTGTCCAGGCGGGAGCTGGTCACGATCTGATACCGCACCTTGTGGGTGCCTGCATCCATCGTATCCACGTCCCGGCGAGTCATCTCTTCAGTGATCTGGCGCTTGAGGTCGTCCATCTCGGCCTGTGCGGCTTCAATAAGCTGCTGGGCTTCTTTGTACTGTTCAACGAGGGATAAAATTTCGGTGCTGCTCATGGTATACTCCTTTACTTTGCGGGGCAAACCATGCTATAATAGGTTTGCCCTTAATGTGGTGCGTCTCGCGGTTGCTTTGGTCGGCTGGTGCGGGGCGCTTTCTTTTTTGCCGTAGGGGTTAAGGTGCGCGGGGGCTCGGTGCTGTCTGCACTCTATGAGGTTCTTGCAATCCTGTCCGCATCTTATCTGGCGTTTCTGGTGGGCTTTCGCTTGACGTCCGTCTCGGCCTTTTCCCTTTCGACAATCTCATTATAGTATATTTGCGCAAATATATCAATATACAGATTGCACAAGTATTTGCGTAAATATATGTGCATTTTTGTATTTGCGCAAATATATAAATAGGAGTATAATATGTGTGAGGTGATATTATGCCAACGACAAAAGCGGGCCAGAAAGCGGTAAATAAATATATCGCTAAGTCTTATGACCGTGTAAACCTCGTATTAAAGAAAGATACCAGCCCGACAAAAGATGAAGTACAGGCCGCCGCTGATGCAGAGGGCGTGAGCCTGAATGCGTATATTGTGGCAGCCATAAGCCAACAGTTAAGCAAAGATAAAACGTAAAGGGGGGCGCTATTATGAGCGAGAAAGAAAGAGTGATCCAGCTTCTGGATGATGTACCGACCTACAAAATGGGCTATATTTTGGCCTACGTGCAGGGCTTGACCGCCGATGAAGAGGCAGACGATGCTTTTTGCGAGCATCTTGTAGAAGAGTACGAGAACGACCCAGATAAAGGGCAATTCCGCACGCTGGAAGAGTGCAAGAAAGATTGGGGCCTGGCGTGATGTATACGATTATCGTTGATAAGCCTGCAAAGAAATTCATTGATAAACTGCCAAAGCCAGACCGCACCCGAATTGCAGATGCTCTTGAAAAGCTGCCAGATAACGGCGATATAAAAGAGCTAAAAGGACACAAAGGATGGTTCCGGCTGCGCGTTGGCGCTTACCGCATTATCTACACGGTGGACAACGGCCGGTTGATTGTGCGCGTCATTGATGCCGGAAATCGTGGACAGATCTACAACAGATACTAATGCTACCTATATGAGGAGCAACCGTATATGAAAGATAGAAATTCCCTTGAATATGCTCTAATATCATTTGCTGGAATATGCGGTATGGCGTATAGCGCATTCAGAAATCATCCCGATACCGAATTAGCCTATATGCGAATAATAGACATTCTCTTTTCGGGGATATCCGCAGTTCTTGTAACCGTGTTTATTGTGTTTATGTTAGAAGCCTTTGAAACTTATTTCATGGAAACGGCGTTCAAATGGAAATCCAATTGGATGCCCTGGGCAATTATCATTGGTGTTGCAGCTATTGCCCTGTCCATATTTGCCATTGCAGCATAGTTTATCATAGTGACAAGGGGAACGCTTCGGCGCTCCCTCTTTTTTATGTTATCCAGCCCGGCGGGACTTATTTTTTTGCTACCTGGAAAACGGAAAACCCGGTTGACCCCTCCCCCCTATGAGGGGCGGCCCCGGTCTCCTAACGAGCCAGCACCCCTAGTATATATATCAGTCCCCGCCGCGCGCGTCACTATAAAAAATATCGTTATATTGACATTTTTACGCTTTTATGGTATACTCAAAGAAAACGTTCGGAGGTGTGGGTATGGCATTAAAGTCTTTTGGCAGTTCTGATACGCCGGAGCAAAAGGCGTGGGAGCTGGAAGTGCGCCGCAAGGGTCAGCAGGCGCAGGCAGAACAGCGTCGCCGCAAAACAGCCTTGCGGGATATTTTGGATACAATATTAGCGCTTGATTGCGATACGTCTACCCTGACGGATGACGAACTGACCGAAAAGGTGCAGCAGCTTGCCCGGGAACAGGGGCGCAGCGTGAGCTTGTATGAAGCCATCGCCCTGTCCCAGATCAGACGGGCCATTGATGGTGATACAAAAGCTGCAACCTTTGTGCGGGACAGTGCCGGAGACAAACCCGTTGACCGCAGCGAGATTTCTACCGATGAGGTAATGACCTCTGCCGATAGGGAGCTACTGGCGAATATCTCCAAACGCTTGGGCATTGACCCCACAGAAAAATAAAGGCTTCCCGGAGCGGCTTCCTGGGAAGCGCCTCCTTATATAAAGCAACCGCTCTCTGAACTGGTAGGCAGAGGGCGGTTGTTTCTTTGTGAGCGCCAAAATAAGAGCCTACGGCAGTGCTTTGGCAGTAGACGGTAAACTATGTTTCGATCGTATAAAAGCGTCTGTGCGGGGCTGTATCGCGAGCTGACGGCATTTCCGGGAAATCACGCACAAAAAGAGGGGCATATCCGCTATGGATACGCCCCTCTGTGAGTTAATACGGGTTTTTCCAGGTGGGTGCAACGATGCTGAAATATGTGCGGCGCTCCTCGTTGGTCAGGTCCATATAATTCAAGGCATTGATCAAATCGGACTTATTAAAGCTGCCGTCAGGATTGCCGCCCTCCCCTGCCGCGATCTTGCGGTTGGCTTCTGCCGTGTGGTAGGCACGTTCGAGGTATTGCAGTTTCAGATAGTTTGCTACCCCGCCGGGGCCGTAGGTGGCATTAAAAGTCTGTGCCTTTTCATCGGTGCTGTCATCGGTGGTTTTACTGGACAGATAGATTTTGCCGACATCATCATCAGAAAGAGTGGGAACACGCAGCAACATATTTTTAAACTCTGCATCCGAGACTTTGCCGTCAGCGTTGGAATCTGCCTGTGCATAGGTATCCAGATACTTCAACGCCAGGTCGGAGCCGTATTCCTTTTGCACACGAATTGCAGGGCTTTCTTTTTGCAGGAACATCCCCGCAACATCCATCTGTTGGTCGGCGGTCAGGTCGTATTGCTTCAGCACAGGCAGCGTTGCCTGGATTTTTTCAATCTGGGTGGCGCTGTCGTCATCCTCGTTCTGTTTTGCCGTAGCAGCGTAAATATCCAGATAAGCAGCCGTTGCATCCGCACCGGATTTATCATAGAGTTTTTGCGCGGCATCGTCAGAACTGTTTAACAGATACGCCTTGACCATCTGGTCATAAGTATCCAACGAGGGAATAGCCTGCCAGGTTTCAGCCTTGTTTAGGCTGGCGTTCTGGTCGCCAGTGTCCGTGCGCTTTTCATCGCGGGCTTTATCCAGCACTGCACCAACGGAAGAGGTAAGCATAGCCCCCTCAATGCCGCTGGCTTTGTATGTCAGATAATCCTTGTCGGTGCTGACATAATCCGGGTTGGCAGCTTCCTTGCCTGCTTCTCTGCCAATGCTATAAGCCGTTTTCAGCATCTTTGCCTTGTAGGTGTCATCTGCCTGTTTGTACTCGTCCGTTGCCATGATAGCGTCCACGAGCTGGCTGTTCAGCTGGCCGGCAGCGCGCTGGTATGTGCTGGTTTGCTCGTTGTTCAGCTTCAGGCCATCAACATCAGTTCCGTTTTTGATGCTGGGCGGGTATACGCCATTGTCGCCGGTGGCATCGTACAAGCGCTGAATCTCCGCATCTCGGCGGCTGATAGTCTGGTTTGTAAATGCTGCCGGGTCAAGGAACTGTTCAAACGCTGCGTTGTCGCGGTGCTTTTCATTGCCCCACGCATCATAGGCGGCAGGCAGTTCCTGCGACAGGCCGGGAATCTTTGCCATGATCTGGTTTTTCTGGCTTTGGATGGGGTCTGTAGCGTCATAGGGGTTGCGGACGGTGGTATCCGTACTCTTTGCAGTGGCGTTGGCCAGTGACGGGACCATGCTCTGCGGCAGACCTAACACTGCATCCCACAAGCCGCCGCCCAGGCCGTCATAGTTGCCGAACAGGTCGCCTACGTTTGAAAGGTTGGTATTGTCGGCCAGTGTATTTGTAAAAGCCGTTACGGCCCCCTTTGCCGCCTGTTCCGCTGTGGCATCTCCGCTGATGGTCTGCGCCAACGCCACGCCGGTAATTACAGGCATCATGCTGGGCTGGAAATCCGAAATGCGGTAATAGGCATTCGTGTCAGGAACATGGATTGCAAAGGGTAGGAACCCGTTCTGTTTATCAAAAGCCGCTTTGTTGGCGCTGTCGCTCTCGGCTCCTGTGAGGACACCGGCCTTATACAGTGCAACGCCCAACGCAATGCCCGCCGTACCGGTCAGGCCTTTTGCGATTTCGTCGATGTATTCCGCCGGATTGCCGCCCTTTGTATAGAAGTTCTTCACGCCTTTGGCAAGGCCAACGGGACTGTAATCTATGCTGCGGGCAACCATGTTTGCAGGGGTCTGCGTGAACGGCATTACAACTTCACCCACGCCGCCCAGTTTGTGAATGGAGCTAAACAGTTTTGTCCATTTATTATCGTCCTTGTAGGTCGTCCGCATAGCATCTTGCGTAGCCTGGGCGATCATGGCTGCGGTGATTTGGTCGGCGTTGGTAATTTTGTTCGCTGCTGCAATGTTGGCAAGACTATCGGTGAACGACTTTTTTACAAACGGTGCATCGCCCAATTCCAGCAATCCATAGGTAAACTGACGGATATTTTCAAGCACTGATTTCTCGCTGCTCATCTGGTCAAAGACGTTTTTGCCGGTGAACTTTTGGCTGAGGGCTTCAAGAGCCTGCGCACCTTTTTTCACGCCGGGAGCATTTGCCAGAATATTGTGCTGCTGGTTCTTGCCCAGCTTGAACACTTCAGCGTTTTGTACCACATCGGAAAGAGGCTGCTCATAACTGCTGCTCCCGTCGATGCTGTCTTTGACCTGGTTCCAGACCTGTTCTGCCACGTCCTTGCTGGTTTTGTCGACATGCAGGGCTTTGGTCTGTACAAAATCGGTGCTTTTGCCGGTCTTAGCGTAAAGGGTCTGCAAGGCCGCGCTGACTTTATCCGAAATCCCCGTGACTGGCATCTGCGCCACGTTCGATGCAATGTTGCGGATTTGGGTGCGAGGGTTCAGCAGGAAGCCCAAGCGGCGGGCTTCGGCCAACTTCTGGGTTAGCGATACCGGGTACTCTTTTGCCAGGCGGCTGCCGACATTCTGCATTGCGGCCGCAATAGCTTCACTGTCTCCTGCGGAGATGTTTTTAAAGGCTTCAATCTCTGCCTCCGTCAGTTTGAAGTCTTTCCATTGGCGGCCCAGTTCCTTTGCGCCGCTGGCGTTCAGATCATCAATACTGCGCTGCGCATAGCGCAGGGCGGTCATGGGGTCGTTCTGCATCAGGTTAATGGCTGCTGCCTGTGAGAACTGGCCGCTGGCTGTCAATTCTTTGGACATGCCGCGCAGCAGTTCTACGGCGGAATCGCTATCACCATCTGCAATGTACTGCTTTGCCAGCTGATACCCCAGTGGCACTGCCGCCGGGTCACGCTGGGAAAGCATATTCTGGTATTCCTTGACAGCCACCCCCTGTCCCTTTGCCAACACCGCATCTGCACGGGCTTTTGTATCAGCGTTGGAAAGCTGATTGTAAATCTCTGGCGCTGCTGCAAACTCTTTTTTGACCTCATCCGGCAGGTCGGAATTTGTGCGTAGTGATGCAGTAAAGCCGCGCTCTTTGGCTGCGCCGGTGCCATCGGGGAAGCCGCCTGCAAGTCCCTGTGCGGCGTTCTTTGTTGCAGATGCAGAACTATCCGCCGCACTATCAGCGGCGCTCTTGGCGGCATCTGTGTAGGCGGGAACGGGCACATTTGCTTTTTGCAGGAACTTGTCGGGATTAAGCGCCCAATCGGAAGTATCTACTGTGCCAGCCTGCCACGAGCCGTCTTCCTGCCAAAGACTACGGCTCAACGCATCGGCCTGCCGATTATCCGTGTAAGCATCAATATTATCAAGTGCTTCCAGCGGGTTCATTCCCTGCATGGCTTTCTGCTTGTCCAGCATAGCATCCGCCGCAAAGCGATTCTTCACGCCGTTGATGGCTGCGCTGCCCAGTTCCGGCAGGATGTTCATAGCCACGTTACCGGCAATATTTTTCGCTGTGTCAGCTGCAATCCCGCTCGGGGTCAGGGCATCGTCTACCTGTTCGCCATTCTTGATGCGGCCCTGTTGGTTGTCATAGGTCAAAAGCTCATCTGACAGGGTGGGGATAGTATCCAGCGCCAGGTCTGCGCCGGTATCTGCAATTACTCGTCCGGCGGCTTCTCCAAAACCAGGTTGCAAAATGTTACCCAGCACCGGCACATGCTTTGCAGCATCGTAAATTTTGCCGCCTGCTCTTTCGGCCGCATCGGCGTACTTTGTCCCATCGACCAAGCTGTTAAATGCGTTATACTGTACCGCTTTGCCAGCCACAGAGCCACCCAGAGCGGCCAACGGGTCTTGGGCTTTATACTGGTCTAGCGTGGGCAGCAGGCCCGGCACAGCGCCGCTTTCGCGGGTTTGGCTATACTTTCCGTTGGTCTGGTCATCTGTCCAGTTGGCAATAGCGTTGTCCAGCTGGTTTTGCATCGGGAAACTGCGCATAAAGCCTGCTGTTGCCGCCTGCAAATTCTGACCCAAGCCATTCAAACTGGCTTTCTGGTTCATTCGGGAAAGAGCCTGCGCTTGGGTATTGTAGTCGTCCAGCGAGAGTGTACCGTTCTGGACCTGTTCGTACAGATCCCCCGCTGTCTGGTTGTACTGCTTGACGGCCTGCACTTCGGCATGTGTCAGCTTGCGGCCCGGTGCACCTAGTTCTGCGCGGTAGTCAGCATCATTCTGTAGGCGTTGCAAGGCGGTGGCGGTGTCTTTCTGTACGCTGTTCCAATCGTTGCGGTTGATTTTCGCAGCAACCTTTTCTGCCGCACTAGGGGCCTGTCCTGCGGCCGCTGCGGTGCTGCCGATACGATTACCGGCCGTACTGCTAGCGCGGCTCTGGGCAGGCTTTGCGGCGGTGTTACCGGCGTTTTGCTGTTCTGCGTAGGTCTTGCCCACAGCCTTGCCCTTGTTGCCGCCGCTCTGCTTTTCTTCCAGTGTGCGTGCGGTACGCTGGTTGCGGATGTACTTTGCATCTTTTTCCCGTGCGGCCGCCAACTTTTTGCTGTCCTGTTTATCCTGCTGGTACTGGTCGCTTTTCTGGTATCGTGCGCGGGCGCTGCTGTTGCGTTCTGCTTGGTCACGTTGGGAGGGTTTCGGTTTATCAGCATTGGCCTGCGCCTTTGTCTGCTTCGTATTGGGCGTAGTATCTGTAGAGCTGGAAGTTGTGCCAGATTTCAGATTTCCGGCGGCCGCTGCCATTGCATCATAGCTGCCCGCATTAGTGGTTGTGCCGCTGCTGCCGGAAGCACTACTGCCGCGTTTCTTGGCCGCCTTTGCCGCTTCTTCGGCCTGTTCCTTTACTTTCTTTAAAAGCCATTCGGCGGTTGATGCCGTTGTATTTACCGCTGTGTTTGCCGCATCTGCCACAAAAGAAAACTGGTCTGTCATAGTCGGCAGCGTTTTATCGGTCGAGTTCATAAGGGCGCTGCCTTTGTTTTGAGTGCTCTGTGTGGCCTGCCTGCCGCTGTTCACGGTACTGGCCTGGGCATTCTGATAATTGTTGAGGTAGGCGTTTACGAGCGCCTCCGTGCGGGTTCTCATTGCCATTTTATCACTCCAATCTGTTGAGGTTTTCTGCTTCAAGTTTGTAGGATATAATCGCGGCCGCCAGCGGCCCCGCTGAAAGTCCTACGTTTATATCTTTTGTTGCTGCGTACAATTTAGCGTTCCCATGCAAGAACATAACGAGAAATGCGCCACAATCTATTAGGTGCTTTTTACGGTCCATAGCATAATGTCTCCATATTCAAGGCTTTCTTGAAATTTTTCAAAGCCGCCTTTTCCTGTGCGTTCACACATTGCCGGGATACGCGCCGAACATCGGCAATCTCTTGCAGTGTCCGATTGTAGCGGTAGCGCTGTTCAAGGATGCTGCGGTGCTGTGGCTTCAAGGTATCGAGCGCGGCTAGAACAGCCAGGCGGTTTTGTTCGTTCTCAAAATCAAGCTCAATGTTGATGGTTGGGTCAGCATATACATCTGCAATGGTGCTGTCGGTGTCATCCTCTAGGGGCAGGTCGCTGGATAACGCATAGTTCAGCGGGTCAGCTGGTACGCGGGTCTGCTTGCCGTTTTCGTCACGGAGAAGCTTTCCCCGGCTGGTGGTCAAGACCTTTGTTGCGGTGGCCCTGATAGACCAGCCCAGCACGGTAAGAAAGGCCATGCGCTTGCTCGGGTCATACCGCCGCACTGCATCGCGGACAGCAAACCAGCCCTCAACGATTAGGTCATCCCGGTCAATGCCCACACGGTCAGCAAGGCCCTTATTTTTGGCGTAGATTTTAGCCATCTGCTGGCGGATGAAATTTTGGTGCCGCCACCAAAGTCCATTGACGGCGGCTGTATCACCGGCTTTACCTTGCATAATCAGCGTTAAATCGTCCATTGATTGCACCTCCGCTTTGTGGTATACTTTAGTGAAGATGCTGTCCTGCGTCTGCCCCCGCTGCCCGGCGGGGATTTTTTATAAGCCCGGTAAGGTCTGGATAGCGCAACCACCATTTTAATACCAACCGTCATATCCGCGCTTGGGCGGGAGTAAAGGTTTCTGTCTTTCGGCTGCAAGCTGCTTTTCTACTTCTTCGTTGACTGGAAGTAACACCGGATTTAGTGGCGCCGTCTTCGTCCATTTCTCGTAGAATCTCTCAAACTCACTACGCTTGTACATGCGCCCCTCATCGCCCATATTGTTAAGTGCAAGCGCTGCATGATAGCTTCCCAGCCAATCCCGTGCCACATCGGGAAGATTCGAAAACATTGCAGGATAGTCAAGCGGCGGTTCTCCGCAATAATGAACCCGTGAGATCATCCACAAAATTTTCTTCCAGGCATCAGCAACAGGGACCGCATACTCTGCTTGGATGCTGCGCAGCTGGTCGCATAAATCGGCCAACGTCACGGGAAACTTGCAGACGGTAAAAGCCTTGCGCATAGCTTTCTGCCCAGCATAAGCTGGTACGTTAGCAAGTTCTGCTGCCCAGATCGTAATTTGAGTAGCGGCGTTCTCCTCGCTTAACGGCTTGGCACAGTTAGCGTACATTGCCACATTCCATTTCATCAAAGCTGTAACTTCATCAACGGTCATTTCCCTACCTCCAGAAGTGAAAAATCTCCGGCTTTAAGTCTATCCGCCACACGGCTCAATGTATCAGCCGGTGATTCTTGCGATGCGTTCCTTGTCTGTGGGCGGGTATACTGTCCAGCACGGCGCAACCAATTGCGGGCAGCTGCCTGCCAATCCTTCATGCTGGACTTTCCGCCAACCTTCCAACCGTTGGCCGCATAGTAGTCAATAAAAGATTTGGCTTCTGCTGCTGACGAACCTTGTTCGCAAAAATAAGTAATAGCATCATCCGTAGATGGCGGCGTGAAGCGTGGGCGGGGCGGCTTGTCCGCCTTCTCTCTATTATTTATAACAGTTACAGGAACAGTAACATTTACATTATCAGCTTCATCGGCTTCGTTTTGCTTCGGATTTGAAGCATTTGCTTCTTTTGCTTCATTACTGCGCTGTCGAGATTCGCCACTCTTTAGACCGCCTGACTTTCCTGCTGCCCGACGCTTTTCGCGTGTGGTGTTCCACTTTTCCTGGTCGCGGTCAACCTGAGCCCGGATGAAACTGAAAGCCATTGCTGCCATCGGTGGGAGCTCGGGCAACTCGCCAGTATCCGCATAATGTACGATACCCTTGAAAAGAAGTCCAGCATCCTCATTCGAGAGAAGTTCAAGGTGCTGCCCTATATCGCAGTAGAGGATAAAACTGTTTTTGCCATCCATTTACTGTTCCTCGTTCTCAAAATTCATCTGGCCGATTGGGATTCCCAACTTCCGGGCTACCGGGGCGATTGCCTTTAGACCATGTTTGCATCTAGCAGCCTGGACGTGGTAAAAGGCGGCCATCTCCTTTTGTGCAGTCTCCGGGTCATCGCTCGGCAGGAAGTAACCACCGTAGCCGCCAGGCGCATACAGGATGATCTCGCCAGCATCGCGGGCTCTCATGATTTGGCTGCGCAGTCCGCGCGGGGTGGTCTCCAGCTTGGCGGCCAACACATCGGCGCGGGTCGCGTTCTCACGACCGTGTTTTAAAACTTCAGTGATTCGCATTGTAATACTCCCTTCAAAATGATAAAATGGGAGTGGAGATGGGCTTGCCGGCTTTTCTCCACCCTTTGGCCGTCTGGCGTGCTGCAACACGCTGGACGGCTATTTTCGTTGTCATAACTCCACCCGGTGGATACCGGGCTGCTGTGGCGGCTCGCTGCCGTCCATCCATGCGGCTAAACTGGACAAATTGACCAACGTCTTCCGTCCGCATTGGACACTGCGCACCGTGCCCGCCTTGCACAGCTGACGGACTCGGTAAACAGGGATACCGGATGCTTCGGCGGCCTGTTGGATGGTTCCCATCCTGGGGAAGTCAAGGCTTGCCATTATTCTTCACCTCGCTTTCGCGCTCTTCTTGGGCCATGCGTTCAGCACGTTTAGCCCAGTAGCGGGCGTTGTACTCGCGGACGCGGTCTTTGTTGTTGGCCCGCCAGTGACGGTAATAGTCGTTACGAATTTTCTTTGCTGTGTTCTCCATAAACATCTCCTACTTGACCGAAGAATAAAAAAGTGTTAAGATAATTAAAAAGAATATTTTCCATAAAATTTTCTTTTTTGTTTATCTTGATTAAAGTATACATTAAAAAGATAATTTTGTCACAATTATTCTTTTTGAAAAAATATACAGCTTTGATAGTCAAAGTAATGCCTTAAAAAGAATTATCACAAAGGAAGATACTATGCGTACATATAAAAAAGACTATTTAGATGAAAGAGATCTTTCCCAATATCCTACTTTGGCACTGCGTTTAAGAAAAGAACTGAACGCAAAATCTATGACGCTAAATAAGCTAAGTGAAATCACCGGAATTTCAGGTAGTGTCTTAAAAAATTACACAGAGAAGGATGTTGATGTCGGTTATAAGAACCTCGAAAAGATCGCAAATGCTTTAAGCGTCTCAATCGACTATCTTTTGGGACGCAGTAACGCGGCAACTGCTAATGAGGAAGTTTCCGCAATTTGTGCATACACAGGATTAAGTGCACAAGCAGTCGATTTTTTGCACAGTACCGCATCACAGGAAGATCGTCTAAGTGCAGGATTCCAAAACGAAATAACTTCGCAACTAATCGAAAATGGATATTATAAGACTTTTTGCGTAAGTATCGAAAAATATTTTATGGAGGTAGCATTAGCAGAAAAAACTGTTGCAGATGCTTTAAATAATTTGGTTCCAAAGCGCAATGTGTATGAAGCCGAAAAAAGTGTAAGATATGCACAATTTGATGTAACAGAAAATATAAAATGCATTTTAGATGAAACGGCTAAAGTTCCAAATATATATGCATTTGAACTACAATACCAAATGACACACTCAAAGGAAGTGCAAAACAATGGCGAACATAACGAGGCGAACCAATAGAGACGGCTCCACGTCATACCGCGTCAAAGTTTCCGCCGGGGTGGGCGCTGATGGGCGGTATATCTACCGCTCGGCCACATTCACACCGCCGCCAAAACTAAGTGCACGGAAAGAAGCAAAAGCCGTACAGGAGTTTGCCGATGACTTTGAGCGGCGCGTTCAAGAGGGATTGTTTGTTGCCAATGATTTGACGGTTGACGGCCTTGCTGAACGCTGGATGAAAACTTACTGTGAAAAGCAGTTAAAGCCACACACTGTATCCGACTATCAAAAGATGCTACCGCGTGTTTCTGCTGCCATCGGGCACATTAAGCTGGCAAACCTCCGGCCCGGTCATATCCAGGAATTTTACAACCGGCTGGCGCAGCCCGGAATCCGCGAAGATGGAAAATATAAGGCACGGTCTGCATTTATTACGGCTTTCCCAAAAGGTACACGGCTGGCCCTGCTACATGCCGCTAATGTATCACAGCGCACACTTACGGAAGCAATGTGCGGGCGTAATGTCTCTAAGCGTTCAGCCGAAAAGATAGCAGCTGCCGCCGGATGGGCTTTTACAAAGGCCTTTACCTGTACCAGCGCAGATACTTTGAGTGCCAGGAGCCAGCGGCATTATCATTTAATGCTGTCGTCCATGTTCAGCACCGCCGTTCGTTGGCAGCTGATGGACAGCAACCCATGCGAACGAGTCACGCCACCAAAGCTGGACGAAACCGATGTTGAATTTTTGGATGAAGGTCAGATTGCCTCTTTGCTAGAAGCCTTACCAGACGCGTCAACACAGCTTTCTGTGATCGTGCAGCTTGCTTTGTTCACAGGAGCCAGGCGGGGCGAAATCTGTGGCCTGCGTTGGGCAGACATCGACCTTGACGCGGGTGTCATGGCTATCAATCGAAATTTGTCGTTCATTGCGCATAAAGGCCCCGTGTTTGATTTGCCGAAAACCAAAAAGAGCCGCCGCTGCATAAAGCTAAGCGACGACTGTATAGCATTATTGAAAGACTATAAGCAATGGCAGATGCGGGAACGGCTAAAAGTCGGTACATACTGGCAGCGGGAAGTTACCATAGAGGGCGGCAAGCGCGTCAGAAATGACCTGTTGTTTACCAAACCCGACGGCAAGCCGTTTGATCCCAACAAAGTTTCTTCGTGGTTCCCGGTGTTTTTGCGGGAGCATGGTCTGCCACCGTGCCGGTTCCATAGTTTGCGCCACTCCAATGCAGCGCTGTTGATTGCCGCCCATGTTCCCGTTACTACAGTTGCGGGCCGCCTGGGGCATGCACAAACATCCACAACGGTAAATATTTATGCTGCTGCAATTCGTTCGTCCGATGCAGCGGCAGCGGATGCGCTGGGCAATGTTTTTGAAAGAATCAAACAACGGCAAGAAATCGGCTGAAAACGCAGTTTCAAAAAGATTTATGCCCAAATTATGACCATTCGCGTCAAAAGCAACTTGAATATAGGAAAAAAGAAAGCCCCGACGCATCGTATTTTCAACGATGTATCGGGGCTTTACGCTTGGAGCTGGTAGCCAGACTTGAACTGGCGACCTGCTGATTACGAATC